>Ga0123353_10001119_pt1 | contig 32598 bp, 47 predicted proteins | sample TergutLab28metaG_3_FD_92763 | JGI IMG/M metagenome (GOLD analysis project Ga0123353, IMG submission 92763) | Labiotermes labralis P3 segment gut microbial communities from Petit-Saut dam, French Guiana - Lab288 P3 | ecosystem: Host-associated > Arthropoda: Insects > Digestive system > Gut ... | reverse complement strand
CTCTGTCCGTCATGGGAGTCCTTGATTGTTTTCAGGTTATTTTTAAGATAGAGGATCGCGGTCATTACCATGTCCTTCAGTTGCTGAGGGGTGCAGAAATAGCGGAAGAAGAGAATAAGAAAGAGCTGCGTCTTGATCCGACTACTCTTCTGGTAATATCCAAATAAAAATGCTTGTTGCTTCACAGGTTTGCGGGCATATTCTGACCCTGGTACGGAGAATCGGTAAAAACACCTTGACAGGGTGGAAACGATGCACTAAAAACAGAAAATAACTCTTTGCGAGTGCAGTAAATATCGCGGGGTGGAGCAGTCCGGTAGCTCGTTGGGCTCATAACCCAAAGGTCAGAGGTTCGAATCCTCTCCCCGCTACCAAAATGTAATCCAGCAACATCCGAAAAAGGCCAGAAATCATCAGTAATAAAAGGTTTCTGGCTTTTTGTTTGTCCGTTGTTGTCCTATAAAATCCATAGACAAGCAGCAATTTTGTTGGTACATCTGTTGGCATATCATGGTTTATAAAACCCGATACCAACAAAGGAATACCAACATGAAGCTGACTGATACCTTTTTACGTGCCCTTAAAACTACTGACAAAATACAAAAATATGCTGATGGCGGCGGGTTGTATATTCATGTCGCACCTACAGGCGGTAAGCTGTGGCGCATGGCGTACCGTTTTGAAGGCAAGCAAAAGACTTTGAGTTTCGGTGCATACCCAGCCGTGAGTCTCAAAGAAGCAAGGAACGGACGAGAAGAAGCAAAAGAGCAGATCGCCAAGGGGATTGACCCCTCCGTTCATAGGAAGGTCGCAAAGACAACAAAAAAAGCAGAATCGGATAACAGCTTGTCGGTAGTCGCCCGCGAATGGTACGAGCGGAATAAAGGATCATGGATGCCTCATCATGGACAGAGAGTCCTTGCGCGGATTGAGCGTGACATTATCCCCGTCTTAGGCAGCAAACCTATCGGGACTATTACAGCAAAGGAAATTTTGGATGTGTTGCGGCGCATTGAAGACAGGGGGGCTATTGATACCGCACACCGCACACTACAGACATGCGGCCGGATATTTCGTTACGCGGTAGCGACTGGAAGGGCTGAGCGGGATACCGCCGCCGATTTACGGGGTGCGCTATCGCCGGTCAGTAAAACCGGTCACTTCGCAAGTATCACAGAGCCAAAGGCAGTAGGCGCATTACTGTTGGACATAGACGGCTACCCGAACCTGATCATTCGGGCCGCGCTGCACATGCTTGCTTATACTTTTGTCCGCTCTAAAGAACTCCGTCACGCCGAATGGTCAGAGATTAATTTTGAGGGCGCCGAATGGCGTATACCTGCAACCAGAATGAAGATGAAAGACACGCACATTGTCCCGCTTGCCGGTCGAGTATTGTCCGCCCTGAAGGACTTACAGCAATACACCGGAGGCGGAAAATATCTATTCCCAGGTGCGTGGAGTAACTCCGCGCCAATTAGCGATATGGCATTGCTTAACGCGCTAAGACGTATGGGCTATGAAAAAGGAGTAATGACCGTACACGGCTTCCGTAGTATGGCCTCCACCCTGCTTAACGAGCAAGGTTATAACCGTGACTGGATAGAAAGACAGCTTGCACACGGTGAGCGTAACAGCATACGAGCCGCTTATAATTATGCCGAATACCTGCCGGAACGCCGCCGCATGATGCAGGAATGGGCGGATTATCTGGATGGCTTGAGGGAAGGGGGAGTTTAACCTGCCTCTCGCATGAGGCCGTTTGTCGCGGATCGTTCAATAAACATATATATTTCAGAAGCCCGCCAAACGGTGATCCTGTTCGTTAGCTTGATGCCTTTGGGAGCAATGCCACGACGTACCCATTCCCACCATGTAGATTTGGAGACGCCAACTTTTTCCGTTACCTTGGGCAGCCTCCAAAATTCATCATTAGCGCCGACAATATTTTTTGTTCCGTAAGACATTGCTTTTCTCCCTAAGATTTATTCCCTCGGTTATTGATTGTCTGGAACTGGTTACAATTTGTAACCGGTTGCTCAGTTGGTTACAATTTGTAGTCAATTCACTCCGTCTTTTCTTCTGTTTCCTGAAATCTTGCCTCGTCGAACACGAAGCCAGGACACCCTTTGGCCTCATCCCAAACACACGATTTATCTCCGCTATCTCCTAGTAAACAAAAAGGGCATGGGGGGATATCACTCTCAGTCATAAATGCTCTTTCCAGCGCCTCCGCTCTGGCCTTCCAGCGGTCGCGGTCGGTGTGGATTTCGCCAAGTGATTTAGCAAATTGATTTCCAAGTCTTTCGATACAATCTGATGCGCTGCTTTCTGTTTCATCCGCCCTCTTGGTTTCCGCTTCAAGCTTCTTCTTCAACTGTTTGATGGTATATGCCCCTGCATCAGTACCTACTTTATATTCCCGTTCTTTTTCTGCCAAAGCGGACAGAAGGGCAGGGATATCTTCGTTAAAAATTTTATACTCTTTGTGAGTTAAAACATGCGTTTTGATCACATCTTCGCACCGCTCCCTGATCACTTTAAGCTCTTCTTTCGTCATCATCTTCGCTCTCCTCCATGCCTATATATTCATGTCAATACAATCGTCGCCAATTCACTTTGACAGTCTTTGGAGGCCACACATTTCCATGAATACATCCTGCCCAATCACTGTCTTTTTTATGTCCTAAACATTCCTTACAAAGGAGGAATACGCAGTATTTACAATATTCTTTTAACTCTCTGATCGCTTCAATCTCTGATTTGTTCATTCTTCCTCTTTCCCTTCTAATACTACACATTCAAAAATGGGTTTTACTGCTACAATAGGCCCGACAGACCTAACGTGCATTGGAAGCAACGCATGAATTTTATCTCTGTTCTCTTTCTCCCCCCAATGATAAATTTCCTCGTAGTCAATAATGCTGTAGTGTGCCTTTATTACACATTCTACTAAGCTCTGATCGTCCTCATAATACAAAGTAACTAAAAAGATATTGTATTCGCTCATTCCGTTTCCTCCCTGCCGGCAAGGGCGGCCATCTCCTCCTCCGGCCTGCTGCACCCATTGTAATTATCTAAGTACTTACAAAATAAATCCCTCTGTACGTAGTAATCACATTTCTTCATTTCATTACTCGTTCTTGCCCTGCACTTTGCCAAGGTTATCTCTTCTCGGTAATCAGGCATGGTTCTGCTCCCAATACTCCGGTTCCATGTCCATGATGCCATCCTTGACAAATCTTATTAATAACTGTGATAGCGGCCGATCAAACACGACCAGCACATCACCATCATGTTGCAGTATCCGTACTGCAAGCCGGCCATCGGAACTGTAGGATACCTGCTCGTGGGATTCGCACTTGATTTTTGTCTTCGTTTGTTCCGCTGGTTTCCGTTCAATTATCTCCATTGACATCTTGATACCCCCTACGCCTTCCGTTTTACCCTTTTCCGTTCGTTCTGTTTGTCTCGGCACTTCTGGCACATCACTTTCCCGTCCTCCGGCTTGCTCTGACAGTACGGGCATACGCCGTGGGCTTTGCATATTTTATAAGTTTGCATGTCCATGATTTATTCCTTCGCCTTTCCTTAGTTGTACGATTTTCCCGTACAACTGAAACCCCTCTTCATTTAGTCTCATAGATTCTATGATTGTCCTTATTCGTCTCAAAAACATGCTGTTTTGAGACGTTTCGCCTAACCTGGCCTCGCCTCGCCTCGCCTTGCCGCGCCTCGCCGTGCCCACTATTCAAACATCACCTGTTCCTATTTAAATCCCGCGTTCCCTTTTAAGGTAGGTGCGGGAGACCTTCTAGAGGAAGTGACTCTACTTGTTTACCAGAACCGCGACTTTGGTGAACCGCTACTTGACTTTGGCTAGCCTCTATTTATTTACCCGTCCCGCCATCGTCTCAGGAACGACATGGCAACGGTTATTCTCAGTAACGCTTCGTCCATCTCCGTCCAGCCACGGACTAAGGACGCCTTCGCCTGACGGCAATACTCAAGCACCTGATCCTGATTCCTGCCTGTGAGGGCTAGTAACGCCCAGGATTGAATGTTCTCAATGGATTCAACCCCACGCCTGTAATTCTGATTATCGTCCACTGGGGGCGCAATTAGGGCTATCTGCGGCTGTGCTTTCGGGGGTATGGTGCGGATGTACCTGCAAGCCTCCTCGAAGCGGTGGGGTGGTAAGTCCTTATAACTTGCCAGACGGAAGTGATTATTGAACCTCCCCCAGGCATATGGTCTGTCCCGTCCGTCCGTGAAGCGTTCGGCGATCAGGGTAGCCAGCTCCCCAATTTGGGATGCGGTGAGGGCGGGCGCTTCCAACTGTAAAGGATTACTTACTAGTTGGGCTTCCATGGCGTTGAAGGCTTCGATGTAAAGGATTTTGAACTTACGAGCCTTGGCACCCGTAAATCCCATAGCCAAAAATACAAAGCCATCTTTGGTCATGTTGTAAAACACTCTGGATATTGTGCCTCTATTATTGGTAGACACAACATCTTGCATCTCCCCAAAATTGGGGAGGCCAAACTCAGGTTCCTGGTCAATGATGTTTTTAATGTCACGTAAAACGTGATCGTGGCGCTTGCCAAAGTATTCCGCAACGTCAAGACTAGAAGTTATAGTTTGATTGTTAACGATTGAAATGACTGGGACGGGTGCAACTGTAGATACTTGATGTGTCATTGACTTGTCTCCTTTTTCTAGAAGGTTTATGTTTGCCTTTCCCACAACGAAAAAGGCGCCTGGAGCTAGAAACCGGACAAGCCGCCGGCTTCCCTTATTGGGCATTGCTGCCTTATTCGGGAAACTCCAAACGCCAAAACGAACGCTTGACACAAAAAAGCCATAATAACGGTCATGGCTTCCGGGCTTGTAACAGTTTCTAGCTGTTACGGGCACGGTATCAAGTAATTCGTTTTTTGTCAAGGAGGAAGTTCTGGGTTGACATGGTGGCGCAAAAGTGTTACACCTATCCTGAAAGGAGAAACTGTCATGCCTGCTAAAAACCCGAGAATAAATATTGTTGTCGAGCGTCCGCTTTATGGCGTTTTGTCCGCTCTTGCGGAAAACGACGGTGTTTCCATGTCCACGCTGGCAAGAGACCTTATCAGGGAGGCGATCACCATGCGGGAAGACGCCGCTCTTGCCGATTTTGCCGAAGAACGAATGAGGACGTTCAGTCAAACCACTGCTCTGACCCATCAGGAAACATGGGAATAGCCGATGCCCTTTACATTGCGCTATCATCCTGCTGTGCGCTCCGATGACTTGCCACTTATCGACCAGAAAACAAAGGAGCGGATCCGCAAGGCGATAGAAGAGCGACTGCAAACCGCTCCTAATGAGTACGGCGAACCGCTCAGAAAGAACCTGAAAGGCTATTGGAAGCTTCGGGTAGGAGACTACCGGGTTGTTTTCAAGATTGAGTCCCACGAGGTCTGGATTATAGGAATCCGGCACCGCAAAGCGGTTTATAGGGATGTCGAAACGAGGACTCTCCTCGATCATGAATAAACCTGTCATTATTAAGCAACCTTCTGTAGCGCCTGCCAGCGCCGCGCATAAATATCCCAATAGCCGTTAAGTTTAAGCCAGTTCTCGAACAGTGCGATATATAGCTCCAACGGGCTTGTCTCTTCACGGGTATAGGTTTCACGCCATATTTCACCGTCCTGCGGTTTGTCAGACACAACATAAGTGATATCAATCGCCTCCGGCACCAGAGCCAAGTACATTGGCGTCTGGTAATTGGTGCGATACTTTCCGACCTCGTAGTTGCTTGTGTACTTTACATCGTAGAGATGCCCGGCCTTCAGCACATCTATGATACCGTAACACAGGTAATTTCCTATAGTTCTGGATAGCCTCACCTGATATTGCCCGCCTTTAAGATACGGTAAATTTGCACAGGCCCAGCGCTCAAATTCATCACCCTTTGCCATAGCTTCGGTTTTTGCCACCGGATCACGGCAGAGGACTCTCAAAAAGTCCGCTTTTTTGCCGTATTCCGTCTCTACAAATACCCGCCAGGAGTTAAGCAGCGTCGCGGTCAAGAGATACATATTCCCCTGCCTTTCTGTCATACTTGTACCCTAGGGCGTGCATACGCTGCGTAAACAGGGCTATAAGCTCCTTCTCACTGGTCAGGATGTGCTTCGTCTGCTTTATCGCGCTGGCAACGTCATTAAACCTATCGGGTGTCATGGTCTCTATTTCCGCTGTCCAGTCGGCCATTAATTTCTCGTACTTCTCCCGATCTTGCTCATACGCTCCGGCCTCTGTCCTTATATTCTCGTTAATCTGCTCAAATAGCTTAGTTAAGAAGTCGTTTTCGCCTGTTGCAATCCACTTCCTGTCCTGGTCATAACTTCCCAGAGACGGGATTTTCAGAGCGCCGCATACGCCGTGGGTCGCCTTCCCGTAATGGCGCTCGTTGTTCTCAAAAGAGATATAGCGGTCGTTGCCTCTCATTTCGATGAAACCGCCAAGTTCCATGGGTTGCCATATGTTGTTCTTCGTCTGCCCCTCGACCATGATACGCAGGATTGTATTATCTCCGTCCTTTTCTTCCTTCGCGTGGAAGACGATAATCAGATGCTTTTTAAGCTCGTAATAAATTCTGGAAACCAGTCTTTGAAATTCCTGTCCCACGGCACCGTATCCCTTTAAAGATAATGTTCCGTCCGTCTGCCCATTTTTTGGATTCGCCTTGATAACGTGAAATTTCATCAGGTTTAAGAGTTCCTGCCCCGTATCAATGATAATGGTCTCGTATGTCCTTACACCTTCCGAAAATAGATCATTCAGCAGCTCTTCGTATGTTCCGACCCTGATGTAATCCTTTCGGTGTGCGGCGTTTACCCGTGTTAATCCTAAATCTGCATCAATCAGCAGCGGTTTGGGCGCTGAAAGCGCGAAGGTGCTCTTCCCGATACCCGGATGGCCTGCAACGATCATCCTTATCCGTACCGCGTCCTGTTGTTTGGTTAGCTCTTGTGGCTTCATTATCGCCATGGCTCTTTCCTCCTTTTAGTCTTCTTCGTTGTCAGGTTCTTCTTCTTCCACCGCCGGTATCCCTAACAGCGCGGCTATCGTCCTCATGTCCGTGTAATCTATCGTTGCTTCCATCATCTCTTCCTCCCCCTGTATTCGTTTCAGTTGGTTACAAATATTAACCGACTCCGTAATCACCTATTAAATCTCTCTTCCCCTTCGCCCGACAGCCAGGGGTAATTGTTTTCTTCCCACTCAAAGTCCGGCTCGTACCCGTCAAGGTCGTCATCCTCAAGATCCGCCGCGTCCAGGCTATTCAAGTAATCGTTCAGCTTTTTCTCTTCAATGTCTCTAAGCAGCATGGCTCACACTCCTTTCAAGATGGCCCAGAGGACCGGTATGACAATCCAGACAAAGGTTCCGATTCCTGCCACCCAGACCAGCACGCGGGTGAACCTGTCCATAAAATCCATCAATTTGTCTTCGTTCATAGTTGCTCTCCCGTTATTATGTTTCCCTGTTTGAGTATGTGTATGGATACATTACACAAAACGAAATGTATTGTCAAGGGAAATTTTACACAAAGTGAAATTATTTTCCAAATATTTTGGGAGGGGGTTGACAGGGGTGGTATAATGGCGGGGAAAGTAGGCCATGAGGCGAAAGGGGGAAGCTATGGCAAGCGCGTTTGATGTGGCAAGGTATATTATAAAATCTTTGCCAACCGATAATCTAAAACTTCAGAAGTTGTTGTATTATTGCCAGGCCGTCCACCTTGTCTTGTATGACAAAAATCCCCTTTTTCATGAGGAGATAGAAGCATGGGATTACGGCCCTGTTGTTCCGGCGGTATATAAAGAATATAGGAATCATGGATTTGAAACTATTCCGTCACCCGACAAGCCCCTTGATGAAAGCTCAGGGCTTGATATGAACAAAATAAGGGTAATAGATATGACAATGGCTTGCTTCGGTGGAATGTCTGGCACGGAATTGATAAACCAGACGCACTCTGAAACGCCTTGGAAAGAAGCTTATCGCTTAGGGAAGCCAAGTAAGGTTATAACGCTGGACGCGATTTATACCTTTTTCAAAGATACCCTGTCTTTTTCTGATGACGAGTTATAAGAAATCCAAGAAGTTGTCGCTAGAAAGAAAAGCGAAGCGCTTAGAATATATCCGACCAACCCTGTTTCCGCGCCCCATATGCCTTGAAGAATGCACAATAAATCTTCCGTCTGGATATGAGAAGGATATATTCAGGACACTGAAGTCTTTTAGCAACGAGGAAGCATACAAAAGAAAGCGTCCTCACCAGCTAAAAGGCGACAAAAAGGGATTATATAGTCTTGATGTTAAGGGCCGACATGACAAATATCGCCTTTTGTTTTATGAAAAAGATTCCGTATGTAAGATAACCACTTTGAGTACTGAAGAAACACATTGACATTAACCCCCTTACTTCCTCTCCCACATTACACACCTTTTTTTTGCATTTTTTTGCATTTTTTGACCCCCTCTTTGCGTTTTTTGAGGGGAAGGGAATAAAACCGGAACAAAAGCGAAGATGTGGTTTTTTGATTACATATATGTTAGAAATGGGTTGTCGTACCCACGAAGTTAGTACCAAGGGTGCGTGGATTGAAATAGTGGCCAATGTAAGGAGCAGATCGTATGCCTAAAGCGCACGCGGATGCCATTTTAAAAGATATTTGGCAAGACCGAGGGTTGCCTGTTGACTCTGTGTGGATCGCAAAGAGAATGGGAATTGATGTTGTGGATGCGCCTCTTTCAGATATAGATGCTAATATCGCCGGAGCGTTATTCAAGAAAAAGGAAGGAGACCCTGTTATCATCCTTAACAAGGGAGACAGCGACCAGCGGAAGCGTTTCACTTGCGCCCACGAAATAGGGCACTACATAAAACGCACAGATGAAGGTAATTTGGAATATGAATTTGTTGATTTGCGCAGTGCTCTTTCTCATGAAGGTGTGGATGAAGAAGAAATCTTTGCAAACCAGTTTGCGGCGAACCTTCTTATGCCAGAGGGAACGGTGCGAGGACTGCATAAACTGAAAAAGACGGTCATTGAGATGTCTATCTTTTTCAATGTCTCTGCCGATGCAATTTATTTCCGGCTCAAGAATCTTCGGTTGAAATAATATGGCCGAAGACCTGACTCAACAAATCCCCCCAGAAAAAGCCATTAGGAATTTGCTTGAATCATCGCAAGCAGAACAGACGGAAGACCTAAACCGTGAGCTTAAGAAACTGGAGTATGAAGACAAGAAAACAGACATTAAACTAAAGAAGAAATTTGCTTACTCTTTTATAATAATCCTTGCCGTTCAATTAATCATCATGAACATTGTTTTTGTTTATATTGGCTGCGGATATATGAAATTCAGCGATTTGACAATTCAACTTTACATGGGCGGCACATTAACGGAAGTGTTCGGCATTGTATATATTATATGCCGCTATCTATTCCCCAAACGTTAACCCCCCTTACTTTCTCTCCCACATTCCTTCTGCTTTCTGCTTTTCGATCCGGTTCTGTTCTTTCCTCGGTAAGACAGACAGGAAATTCATCCCCGTCATGCACTCGATATCCCTGATTGACACTATGTATTTGGGCAGGTCTTTGGTCGGCACGGGAGCGTTAGGTAAAATAAAAGCGATGGCCTCTCTCCGCTGCGGATCAAAGATGATTTTATAGAGCTGATCCGGTACGCCCACTTTGTTCTTGCCGATGGTTTTTTCGGCCTTATCATCGGTATATATCGGGCCGGTATAAATAAAAATCTCACCTCGGACAATCGCCCAATCCCTTACTTGTGCCTCCAGATTAGCCCATATTTGCTGATTGTTCGGCCCGTTCTGGGGGATCATATTAGAGAGCAAAAAGCTCTCATCCATGGCTACGGCACTCCATCCAAAGTCGGCGGAGGGCGCCATGTGGCCACGATCGTATCCACTGCCTTTGTAATCCGATAGCTCTGCCCGTTCTCCTTCCGGAAGTTCAATATCGGCCCGAAAATTGTCTTTTCTGGGCAGCTTCTCCAATGCTTTTTCTTTGGTCAATCTCTCGATTACCCATATGGGCGTCCTAAATTCGGGATCATGGGCCAGAAGATACCCCGTCCGGCATAACTTTGTCCCATCAGTGCTTGGCAGGCCATACTCGGCATATTCTGCGCAATCCTCAATGGGTGCCCTGTCAACAAGGGCTTTAACAGTCGCTGGCGGTTGGGTGTTTTCAACCACACAGGAGGAAAGAAAAAGACAGGCTATGACAGTAATAAATATGTGTTTCATGACAAATCCTCCGTTTGGTAGTTTTATTTTTCTCCTTTGCATAGTTTGCAAGGAACCCCACCTTTGCTTTGGGCTTCTTTATGGTCAACCTTTATGCAGTTCACCGTACACTTTTCCGCCCATTTGCATGTGAGGGAATGGTATTTCAAAGTCTTGGTGTTGAACATTACTTGATACGCAAACGCACTAAATGCGCTACCAGCAAAGACCAGTAAAACGATAACGACAAGGAACGCTTTCCCCATTTTCATAATGTTCTCTCCTTAATTAATTTTTAAATTTGTTTGGGATATTGGGCAACGCTTTAGCGATCACAGGGGAGTGCAGGTCTTTTATTGCGACGGGTTTTATTATAATTTTCTATCGAATCGGAACCGCAAGAAATTTTAAATCCTTTTTCAAAATTCGATAGTTCCGCATTTGTTAAAGCTCGTCCGTCTGCACATGTACCACTGAGAGTTTTGTCATCGCCGTATAGTATTTTACACAAAGGCTTTCCGTCTTTCGTATAGAAATTATGATATCCTTCTGTTTTGCCGTCCTTGTATGGAATTTCTTCCTTTAGCTTTCCGTGATTGTAAAAAAACTTTGCAACGCCTTCTATTTTGTCGCCCTCATACAGAATTTCACTAAACAGCTCACCGCTTTCATAGTAATTTCTTGCAATCCCTTCCCGCTGATCATTTCTATATTGATATTCGCCTTTCAATTTCCCACTCTCGTAGTAAAACTTTGCAGTGCCCTCGGCTTTGCTATTTTCGTATGGCATTTCCCATATCAGCCTGCTTTGAGAAAACACTCTTGCAACACCTTCTATCTTATTGTCTTTATACGGCACCTCGGTCTCATCTCCGCCTCCGCTAAACCTTGCTATCCCTTCTAATTTTCCGCCTTTATACTGAAGGCGATCAAAGCAACCTTTAAATTTTTTGCGGTATGATATGCAGCTTAACCCGTTAGCCGGTTGACCAGTCAATGTTTCGATCATTATCTGCTCGCTGTTATCAAAAAAGAGGTCGCCTTCTCCGTATTTACAAACCTCTTTAGCCCCCACCGTACCGCCAAAGCACAGGCAAAGAATAGCGAAGACAAATATCAGCTTTTTCATAGGGCGTTCTCCGTCAAAACCTCCCCTTAAAGTCAACCACCTTGCCAATGATCCTAAAATCAACCTTGCCGTTTTTGGGAATCGTTATCTTTGGGTATTCTGGATTCATGGGTTTTAGGGTGATTTCTGTTTCCTTTTCACAGAATATTTTTAAGGCTACCTCACCATTGATACAGACAACGCATACTTCCCCGCTGTTTGGATGTACCGCCGGATCAACGATTACTACATCGCCAGGGATAAAACGCGGCAACATGGATTCTCCTTCGACAATCAGTCCAAAGGCGTTAGGGCCTGTCTTCACGAAAGAAAACACTGGATCGCCTTCACCGGATACGCCTTCCGGCCAGCTATCTATCGCCTCATAGAACTCACCCGCATGGACTTTGGAGATCACGGGGATCGGTTTGTTGATGAGTTGGGGGGCTGAAACTGTGTCACCAAGCAGCAGAAATAGCGAAACATTATTTTTCTCTGAGAATACCAATAAGTTTTCGAAGGGGATTTTTTTTCGGAACTTCCAGTTAGATATCGCCTGCTGGCTTACCCCGAAAGCTTCCGCCATTTCCCTGTTTTTTTTATAACCCAGGCTCTCCAAACGAGAAAATATGTCATCCGATTTTATTTTGTGATTTTTATTGACTATCATTTCAATTTGTGTATATTCTCCCTGTATACTTTCAAAATAAAACCACAGGCAGGAGGTGCATACTTATTGGTAACCGACGATCAAATAGCAAAAACCCTTAAAAACGCCAGGAAAGTTCTTGGTTACTCTCAGCGGCAAATTGCGGAAGAAATAGGGAGCTCGCGGGATATAGTCGCTGATTGCGAGAATCTCAGACAGCGGACAACTGCGACACACCTGATTAAAACCCTGTCTCTGCTCCAACAAAGTGACGCTTTGCGCAAAATATCCTCATTACTGGATATTCGCAATAATAATTTTGCATGAACATGACCCCTCTGCTTGGCTTTGATCCCTTCGGTTATAGGGAGGATGGGCATGGATCACAAACAAATCGAATTGTGGATGGATTGTAATTAATGGGCGACAACTATGGTGTTGCAGACGTGTTTAATGCGGCGATTGAGTTCTACGGCATGGAAGAAGTCGGGAGGATGTGCGGCGATGTGGATAAGGCCAAAATATGCAACGTCCGGAGCGGCAATCAGGGGATTAAGCTGTCGCAGATAGACGCCTTACTTAAGGCGGAGGGGTACGTGATTATCAAGGCGGAAAAACTACAAAAATACAAAGAACGAGACCAAAAATACAGAGACCATCTGATCATGACGGTCGATCTTTTGAAGTGAGGAAGGGGAGATGACATGATTAGCTGGGATTTCTGGGATAAATATTCTGCCAAGCTGGGGCCTTATGGAATGCAGGTCTATATGTGTCTTGTCCGCCATGCCGATAAAGAGGGGATGCACTTTCCCTCCGTGGCTCGTATCGCGGAACAAACAGGCATTTCGATTAATCAGGTTACACGCGAGCTAAAAAAGCTTGAAAAAATTGGATTAATCTCTGTTTCCAGAAACAAGGGTGAGCGCAATTTTTATTTATTACAAATCATTTAGGTGGTGACTATGTCTAACGGATTCTTCATGGTTAGTAACGAGCTTTTTAAGCTCCATGCCGCAAAAGTGGGGCCATCCGTATGGATGGTTTACTCATGTCTTAAAATGTACGCAGATAAAGATGGCGTATGCTTTCCTTCGTTTTCCCAAATAGCAAAACTAATCGGCATGTCCACCAGAACTGTTATTAGAGCAATAAAAGTTCTCGAAGATGAAAAACTCATTGTTATTTATAAAACACTTGGTGGAAGAAACTTCTACCAGTGCCAAGATGTCACTCCTACCAGTGACACCAGTGACACCAGTGACAATTTGTCACCCGTGACACCGATGTCACTACCCAGTGACACTGATGTCACTGGTACCAGTGACAAAAACGACATCGCATTAAAGGTACAACAATACCCATATAACAAGACCCATGAACAAGAATTAATAAAAAGAAAAAGTAAAAAAAGAAAAAGTCCTACCGAAAAACCCAAACCCGACCTTACCGAGTCCTTCCAAAAAATCTGGACAGCATACCCACGACACGAAGAAAAAAAAGCTGCCTTTGACCAGTACCGGAAATTAAATCCAGATCACGAACTTAAAGACAAGATGCTTCTGGCGATTGAGGTAAAGAAAAAAACAGGCACAGAGCCTAGATTCTGGAAATACCTCTTTCGTTGGCTACGTGACCGTAGCTGGGAAGATGAACCGGAAATTACACCTGACAAACCACGGCCACCGGTAGGATATACCATCTGCTCTGTATGCGGGGTCATGGAAGAAGACGATTACTGCGTGGACGGCGTATGTCCAGAATGCCAGACAAGAGACGGCCCCAGACTGCTGCACAGCGTAAAGTAATCCACGTGAACGCCAAACTTCCGGAGAAATATATGCAGAAATTAGCTTGTGATCAGAACGCAGAAAGAGGGATTATCGCCATCCTTGTAACGATAGGCGATAACGGAAAGCTATTCAACGAAATATCAGAAATTGTCAGCCCTGAAGACTTCTTTGTCCAGGCAAACAGGATAATTTTTGAGGCTATCGGGGCAATCATCGCCTCTGGTGTAATCGTTGATGGCGTTATCCTGAGCGAAAGCCTTAAACATGCCGGTAAACTCAAATCCGTTGGCGGATATGTATACATAAGCAAGCTCCAGGAAGAGGGAAGCCTTGATGTGTCGCCATATATGGCCATGAAATACGCTGCCATCATCAAGGAAAAGGCGATACTCAGGGTGCTGCAGCTTGCAGCCGAGGGTATGAGAAACGAGGCTTTTCAGGAGTTGCCATCTTCGGATATTATGAATAAATTCCTCAACAAAATCATACCCTTATCCATAGAACGGAAAACAGGAAGCGTGGAACATATCAGGGAATTAGTGAAACAAGTCGGGTCCGAAGCCGAAGAAAGATTCTCGCAAAACGCATACATGAGCGGCTACAGTACGGGATTACGTAACCTTGACAGAGTAACCAAAGGGCTCAAAAACAAAGACTTTATCATTCTTGCGGCACGGCCAAGCGTGGGTAAATCAGCACTCGCAGGAAATATCGCCGTAAATGTAGCTGACAATGGCCGTAAAGTGTTGTTTTTCTCTTTGGAAATGTCCGGGAAAGCGTTAACGCGAAGATTTATATCCTACAAAACGTGTGTAAAAACATCACGCATGGAGACGGGAAGAATGACCGACCAGGAATGGAAAAAGTTCCGGGAAGGATCAGACCTGATTGCCAATGTCCCGATCAAAATTTGCGAAGATTACGCCCTCTCGCCGGCAAAGATCATTGCCATGGCAAGGGAAGAAAAAACGCAAAACGGCCTTGACCTGATCATCGTAGACTACATCCAACTCATGCGCACAGATAACCGCAGAGATTCGCGGGAACTGGATATCAGCGAAATAAGCCGATCTCTCAAATCCGTAGCCAAAGAACTTGATATTCCGGTGCTTGCCTTATCACAGCTCAACCGGGAAGTGGAAAAGCGTGACAGCGGAAAGCCTAGACTGTCAGACTTGCGGGAATCGGGAACGCTGGAACAGGATGCCGATATTGTCATGTTCCTCTGGCGGGAGAAAGACAACAGTGCGGGTATCACACTGACAGTAGCGAAAAACAGAGACGGGAAGACTGGCGATGTTGTCTTGTCCTTCGAGGAAGACACTGTTTCCTTCCGGGAAATGATCCGGGAAGTGAAATCAGGATACGGAGCATCCTGATGGGCGGGCATAGCGGCGGACGGAAGATAGCCCAGGTCGTGACATACCAGGGCAGAACGCAATCCCTCTACCAGTGGGCTGCAGAGCTGGGACTATCACACGCCACGTTACACGGACGCATCGTCGTCCGTGGATGGCCTGTCGAGAAAGCCTTTACCACGCCGTCGAGCACCAAGGTCGGCCACGCAGCAAGGCACCGCAATTCCAGGCGCAGGGAGAATGTTGCTGTCACGCCAGAAAACGGATACCCGAAAAAAATAACTTGTATGGGCAGCGGATGCAAAAAACAAATTATCTCCACGTGGGCAGGAGATCGCTTCTGTCCCGCATGTAGAGCATATGCGAACAATTACGATTGGTGAAATATGAAAGGCCAGCGCGAGAAAAGAAAGCTCGAACCGCGGGAAAAGGACATCACGAAATCCATTCGTGATCTGCTGAAACAGCTGGGAATATTCCATTTCAAGCACTGGGGAGGGCCTATGTCTGAAAAGGGCATCCCTGATATCCTGGGCATCTGGCAAGGAAGAATGCTGGGGATTGAGGTCAAGCGTCCCAGCGGAAAAGTATCGCCGGAACAGGAGGCGTTTATGTTACGTATCAACGAAGCGGGAGGACTGGCCTTCGTGGCACATTCGGTGAAAGACGTAATCGAAAACCTCGGCATCAAAGACAGGTTTCTGGTGTGAGGGAAAACAAACATGCCCTTCTCGCTTCGTAAAATGGCCTGTAGTGAATTTAAAAACCGAAGGCAAGTGAATGGGTACATGGGAATAAAAATGGCTCACAGGGCAAATATAAGCGTCAGAGAGCGTGGCGTTATTTGAGGGAAAACATGTTGACACAAAGAGAAAACACGGGTAGGGTAATCGCAAGGTTTAACAAGCCTTCAGCGACGGCACCGCACCCGTCAGATTTTGCGGTTTTTTTGTGCTTAATTTCGGGGGTGCGAGGAATACAATACCTGTTCGCAGGAAATAACTCCACCCGTTCGCTGCGGGTTGTTAGCCCCCGGAAACCACATTTTGTGGTGCAAAATCCAACCTTTAACAAAGGAGCAGCGAGCATGAAACAGTCATCATCCACACCCGTAGTCTATCAATTCAACAGTCAAAAAGTAAGAACGCAAACAATTACCAGTGAAGCATGGTTTTGTTTGGCCGATGTTTGTCAGGTCTTAAACTTAAAACAAACATCTCCATTGCAAAAGCGTCTTAACCCAAAGGGGGTGATTAAAAATCACACCCTTACCAAAGGCGGCAAACAAGAGCTTTTGTTCGTCAACGAGTCAAACCTCTACAAACTTATTTTCCGTTCCAACAAACCGGAAGCACGGGTCTTTGAAGATTGGGTCACTGGTACTGTCCTACCTGCTATCCGTAAAACGGGAAGCTACACAGCAAAGCAAGTGCCCTTCAACCCTTACGGTACCCATGACGATCATAGTTACGCCCGTGGCATGGAAGCCGTAGGGCATATCAAGCAATGGGCATCTCACGCCCTTTCCGGACTCAATCAAGACCAAGTGCTGGAACATTGCAAAGAGGCAGAAAAATCACTGATTCGAGGATGGACGGAAATGGATGACGTGCTATTGAGACTGACTGTAGTAATAGCTCAGTTGCGGCGTTGGAGAAACTAACCCTATCACATGAGGGGCGGCCATTGACAGTCGCTCCTCAAAACTCCAAGGAGAACAAATGCTCCTCATCGGGCGAAAGGAAATTTGTGGGCATTTACGGTGCAGCTGGGATACCGTGCGGCGGCTAAAGCGTAATTACGGTCTGCCGATCAGACGCTACCCACCGGACAAGCCTTGCCTCGATACCGATGAGCACGCCGCGTGGAATGTTAAATACAACCAATTACTAGATCAGGAGATGGCAGCGGAGGGATAAGTACCCTTCAATCTCACCATCTGTTTCCATCCAATCACTTCCCCTCAAATATTTTTATCTGCTACCCCTTTGCTACCCATCTGCTATCCCTGCAAATACAATATCTTGTGTTATAACGCTTGACAGATAACAAGATATAGGGCTTTTCGCATGATCACAGAACTGCAAAAGAAAACGGCACAGGCCATTGTCAGAATTTTTGAGACGGGTAAACCCCTCGGTGATTACGGCGCTGTGACAGTGATCCCGGGTGATACGGGACATCTCTCCTATGGTTGCAGCCAGGCATCCCTCACCAGTGGAAATCTCGCATTACTGATTGATGCTTATTGCTACGTAGTAGGAGCGCAATACGCCGACAAACTGTATCCCTTCCTGGCGGCCATGAAACGCAAGGATACGACCCTCGACAACAATTCCTCCCTCAAATCCATTCTCAAAGAGGCTGGTAATGACCCCGTTATGCGGCGCGTCCAGGATGATTTTTTTGATCAGCATTTCTGGTGGCCCGCAGTAGCCACGGCGGAGGCGATGGAGATACGATCAGCCCTGGGGATACTCACCATCTACGACAGCCGGATACATGGGTCGTTTGACTTAATATCCAGTCGTACCACGCAAAAACACGGCGCACCGATCATGATTGGAGAGCGGGAGTGGATAGACCGCTACATCTGGGAGCGCAAAGAGTGGCTCGGTAAGCACAGCAATCAACTGCTGCGCAATACGGTGTACCGGATGCACACCCTGGCCTCGCTGGTCATGATGGGCAAGTGGGACATTGGCCTGCCTCTGACGGTGCGGGGAATTACCATTACAGAAGCTATTTTAAACGGCGGCGCTGTCAGGCGTACTCTGCGCCTCTCCTCGCCCCTGATGCAGGGCGATGATGTGAAAGACTTGCAGGGCAGGCTCAACAAATATTGGTCAGAACAAAACGGTGTGCGGGCCGGTCTTTTGCGCCTCGCAGAGGACGGTAGTTTCGGTCAAAAAACGGATGACGCCCTCAGGGCCTTTCAGAAAGCAAACAACCTAAAATCAGACGGCATATGCGGCGCTATGACCTGGGCAGCATTAGACAAAGATTAAATAATTTCAGGAGGAATCACATGGACGGAATCAAATCATTACTCGCGTCAAAGACGTTTTGGGGTGCAGCCCTCGCAGTTGTAGCCGGCATACTTAGCTTATTCGGATTTGAGTTCGGCGCCGCAGATCAGGGAGCGGTGATTGATAGCGGGTACAACATTGCCGGGATTGTGGGCGGGATATTGGCCATTTACGGGCGGATTGTGGCTTCAAAGAAGATCGGATCGGAATGATGGAATACGCCGCCTTGATAGCTGCTCTTGCTGGTGGCGCTGCCCTGGCATGGTGGCTGAGGGGGTTAATCTTTGAGCGGAAGACCAAGCGTCTGCTTGCTGAATTGGAAGAAGCGATAGCCACAGCGAAGAATATGGGAATACAGGCGGCGGCACTGGAAAAAGAACTGATCATCCGCAAGGAATTACAGGAAAGGGAAAAGGTGATTAATGAGACGGCTGACGGTGGCAGTCTTGCTGATGTGCTTAATAGCATTTGGTGGCGTTAGCTGTGCGCCCAAAACCATTGTCGTTACACCGGATCTCAAAGTGCCGGAGCGCCCGGTATATATGGGCGGGATAGTCTGGACATACGAAGAAGGCCGTCAATGCCTGTCAGATGATGGTGCCAGGAACCTGCTCATCAACATCATACGGATGCAGGCGCACATTGAGGTTTTAGAGGCTTACATACAAGCGGGGCGTGATGATTAGCGCTAAGAGGAGGGAAGAGATCGGCCAGCAGGCAGCGGCATATTTCGATAGAGATTATCGGATCACCCTTGTTGAGGTTATCTCTGACCCGAGACAGAAGTATATGGGGACCATTCTGGCCGCAATGGAGGCGACGAGATTCCTCCCTTCCGGCGTAGAGGTTCCGGATTATCCTGTGCGCCTGTCAGCGGCAAAGATACTCATGGCCCTTTGTGGGGACGAGAAGCCGAAAGATTTAAATATTAACGGAGCGATAAAGATAACATGGGAGAAACAATAATCACAATCCCATATGCACCGCGCAAGGCACAGCAGGAGATCCATGACAGGCTGGACGCCTGGCGCTTTGCCGTATTAGTGGCGCACCGCCGCATGGGAAAAACCGTCCTTGCCGTGAACCAGCTTATAAAGCGGGCCGTTACCGACAGCAAGACACGCAGCGTGTACGGCTATGTGGCTCCCTTCCGCAATCAGGCCAAAACTATCGCCTGGGAGTATCTCAAACACTACACAGATCCGATTCCAGGCAGAGAGGTTAACGAGAGCGAGCTTTTTGTCATGCTGCCCAATGGGTCGAAGATCAGGCTATTCGGGGCGGATAATCCAGATGCGCTGCGCGGACATTACTTTGACGGGCTTGTCTTGGACGAGGTGGCGCAGATAAAGCGCGAAGTTTGGGATGAGATACTTCAACCGGCACTTTCAGACCGCAAGGGATGGGCAGTGTTTATCGGTACGCCCAAAGGGATTAACCTGTTTCATGATCTGTACCTGGCGGCAAGCAAGGACAACTCCGGACTATGGACTACCATGCTCTATAGAGTGACCGATACTGACGCACTGGACGCTGCCGAGGTGGAGCGGCTCAAGGCGGAGATGAGCGATAACGCTTTTCGCCAGGAGTATTTATGCGATTTTTCCGCATCAAACGATGATTCACTGATCACCCTTGATTGGGCTGTAGAGGCATCGCAGCGCGCTAAGACCGAGAACGACATTCGCGGCCTGCCCGTAGTTATTGGCGTTGATGTGGCACGCTTTGGCTCAGACTCCACTGTGTTCTTTAAGCGTACCGGGCTTGCCGCCGACAAACCGCTTGTGTTGCGCGGACTGGATAATATGGAGGTCGCCGACAGGCTGGTTAGCTATTGCCATGAGCACAATCCAGATACAGTATTTATTGATGCCGGACAGGGTCAGGGCGTAATTGACCGTGTTGGCCGGATGGGGCTTTCCGTTATCGAAATTCCCTTTGGCAGCAGGGCGATGGATGGCTCCCGCTTCATTAACCGCCGTGCTGAAATGTGGTTCGCCATGCGGGAATGGCTTAAATCCGGCGGCAGTATCCCTAACGATTCCCGCCTGATTTCGGAGCTTGTCGCTCCCACGTACTCCTACAACGCTGCAGGGAAAATTCAGCTTGAGGCCAAGGAAAAGATTGTCGAGCGCTTGGGCTTCTCACCGGATCTGGCGGATGCCTTGGCTCTTACCTTCGCCCAGACAGTACATAAGGCGGATCAATACAGCAGGGGACACCGCAATATAAGACGGGATTATGACCCACACGAGAGCATGAGGTCTCAGGCATATGGAAATTAGGAAGGCAACCACTGAGGATATCCCTGTTCTTGTGGAGATGGGTGCGGAGTTTGCGGCGTATGCACCGTATCCGGTGGAATATTCCAAAGATGCGGCAAGCACCTTTCTACGGGCCTTGATTGATGGGGGAATAGGTGTTGTTTTTGTTGGCTGCGAGGAAGGGGTAATCGTCGCCTATCTTGCCGGGGCAGTGTATCCCCTCTGGTACGCGGCTAATACCTGCGTGGCGGGTGAAATCGCATGGTGGGTTGATCCTGATTACCGTACAGGCGGGATGGCAAGGGAGCTTGTCAGGAGTTTTGAGGGCTGGGCGGCAGACAAGGGCGCAGCCTTTGTGTCCATCAGCGACATAAATGTCAGTGGTGAATTTTCTGTCGGTTCTTATTTTACCCGGCTTGGATACAAAACAACAGAGAGGACACACATTAAGGAGGTGTAATTGTGGCGGTAACTACAGCAGGAGTCCTGGGGATAGCGTCGGCAATAGCAGCGGTGGCAGGAGCCGGAGCAACGGCCTATTCCGCTGATCAGTCACGTAAAGCACAGAATCAGGCGTCGGATCAGGCGCGCAGAAACGCCCTCATGCAGGAAAAGCGGGCAGAAGAGGACATGAACAGGGCCAACCAGCGGAAGGCCAACCCCCTGGGGGCGCTGCAGGACGCATCGCTTATGTCCAAAGGCGGCGTGTCCGGGACAATGCTCACGGGCCAGAGCGGGATAACAAATGATCAGTTGCAGCTTGGTCGCAACACCTTACTCGGCGGGTAAATGTCCATGGCTAATAAGCCTGAAAAGAAGGATTTCCTCACGCGATGGGGCAGATTGAAAAGCGACCGTTCTTCGTGGATGTCACGATGGGAGACGCTGTCAGAACTGATCCTTCCAATGCACGGTGAATACTTCGCAAGCAACAGGGATCACGATGCAGCGGCGTTCAATAAGATGTTTGACTCGGTGGCAACCTGGGCACTTGAAGTACTCGCGGCGGGCATGCAATCGGGGGTTACAAGTCCGTCCCGTAAATGGTTCCGCCTCATGATTCCTGGTTCTCCTCTGAACGATGATCATGATGTACAGAAGTGGCTCAATAACATCGAATTGCTCATGCAGGAAATCTTCAACAAGTCCAACACGTACAGGGCTTTGCACACACTCTACAAAGAGATTGGCTGTTTCGGAACCGGCGTGTCTGTAATTGTCCCAGACTTCAATGATGTAATTCACCATTACCCGCTGACGGCAGGCGAATACGCCCTGGCTACCGATGCAAGAGGACATGTCAACACCCTTTACCGGGAGTTCCGCCTTACCGTTGCGGAGATGGTTGGTGAGTTCGGATTAGAGAGTTGCTCCGTCACAACCAGGAACATGTTTGAGAAGCAGCTCCTTGACGAGCTGATAACGATTCTTCATGTGATTGAGCCAAGGCGCGACAGGGATGTTACCAAAAAGAATAATCAAAACATGCCTTATGGCAGCTATTACATAGAATACAACCGGGAAGACGACGGCAAGTTTTTACGGGAAGGCGGCTTTCCATTCTTCCCGGTGCTTGCTCCCCGTTGGTCAGTAACAGCCAACAATGTTTACGGCAACAGCCCTGCCATGACGGCCCTTGGTGATGTTAAGCAGCTATATACACAGCAGAAGCGCAAGCAGCAGGTGATAGACTTGCAGACGCTTCCACCCCTTCAGGCGCCAAGCAGCTTGCGCAATACCATGATTGATGCCCTCCCCGGCGGAATCACTTTCTACGATCAGGCCAACCCACAGAGCGGCATAAGAAGCATGTTTGAGGTTCAGCTTGATTCACAACTTCTGCTCCAGAGCATCCAGGAAGCATCAAATAGGATTCAGAGAGCGTTCCATGCTGATATCTTTCTAATGTTCGACAACCTGGACAAGAACAGGATGACAGCAACGGAGGTAGCGGAGAGGCAGCAAGAAAAGATGCTCATGCTCGGCCCTGTATTCGAGCGGTTGATTAATGAGCTCCTTGACCCGCTGATAGAAATCACTTTCGCCTGTGCCCGCAATGCAGGGATTGTCCCGCCGCCACCTGAAGCGATGCAGAATATCGAAATGGACGTGGACTACGTCTCTATTTTTGCCCAGGCACAAAAGGCGGTCGGTATCAATGCCATGAGACAGTTCTTTGCCGATGTTGTTTCTATTGCCCAGGCCATGCCGGAAGCTCTGGATATGATTAATACAGACGAGACGGTAAGACTCACCGCAAACGCGATTGGTGTTGACCCCAGGATGCTTAATAATCCGGATGTTGTCAATAAGATCAGGCAGCAGAGAGCGGAGCAGCAACAGGAACAGCAGCAGATGGCGGCGGCACAGCAACAGGCCAACACCATGAAAACGCTGTCGGACGTTGATACGTCAATATTCGATCAGGGTATGGGAGAGCTTTGACCATGGGAGACAGGCATGATCCCTACGAGGCTCAGGCAGAACAAAGGCGGGAGGAAGTAAAGAAAGCCGCTGAAAGAGAAATAGATGATTTGCGGTGGCTCATGTCCGAGGAACGTGGGCGCCGGATTGTCTGGCGGTTACTGGAGCGGTCTATGATTTTTCAGCCTTCGTTTAGCTCTGATGCCTTGGTTATGTCCTTCAACGAGGGAAGGAGACGCCTGGGGCTAGAGATAATGGAGATCATGAGCCCGGATATGTACCACGAGATGCTAAAGGAGCACAAAGAAAATGGAAAACGATAATACAAACAGTTCACCACAACCGACAGATCAGGACGGCGGCAATCCCCAAGATGTTGCACAACCGGCAGACACGGGAAGCGTAACAGATGGCAAGTCCCTTCTTGGCGGCGATGATGGAAGCAAAGCAGGAGAACAGCCTAAATACGAAGGAGCGCCGGAGAAGTACGAATTTGCCAACCCGGAAGGGAAGGAGTACGACCCCGCTTTCCTTGGTGAATATGAAAAGGTGGCCAGGGAGTTGGATTTCTCTCAGACCAAAGCACAAACACTGATAGACAAAATGGCCCCTGTTATCCAGCAGCGGCAGATGGAATCAATAAAACAGGAGGTGAGCAGATGGGGAGAGACCAGCCGCAACGATCCGGAGTTTGGCGGGAATAATCTGGACGAGAATCTAGGGGTGGCGACCGCGGCCTTAGCCAAATACGGGTCGCCGGAGTTAAAGCAGTTATTAAATCATTCGGGGCTGGGTGATCATCCAGAGATCATCAGACTCCTTTTCCGTGTGGGGAAGGAGCTGGCCAGTGACAAAATTGTAACAGGCAGTGGCGCGAGAGGCGACAATTCGACAGGAGATAAGTTCGGGGACATCGCTAACCGCATGTATAAAGACTAAGAATAAGACAGGAGGGAAGAAAATGGCAACAATAGGGGATACTTACTTGAATATCGCTGACGTGTACAAGCGCACGCAGAACAACGATATCGCGGATGTAATTGAAATGCTCTCTGAAACGAACGAGATGTTGCAGGACATGATCACCATTGAATGCAACGACGGCACAACCCATCTTACAACAATCAGGACAGGACTGCCCGCGGCAACCTTTAGGAAGCTTTACCAGGGCGTGCAGCCGTCCAAGTCAACAACCCGCCAGGTGCGCGACTCTGTAGGGATGATTGAGGCGCGGTCACAGGTGGATGAAAAGCTTGTGGCTCTGTCACCGAACGGGAAGAAGCTGCGGCTGACGGAGGCCACGGCCTTTCTGGAAGCGATGAACCAAACAGTTGCGGAAAGACTAATCTACGGCTCCACGAAAAACTCGCCGGAAGAGTTTACCGGCCTTACCCCTCGGTTTAATGATTTGTCCGCCGAAAATGCGACACAGATTGTTGATGCGGGTGGAACAGGCAGTGACAACACTTCCATCTGGTTCGTAGTGTGGGGGGAAAGGACATGTCATGCCCTGTATCCAAGGGGAAGCCGGGCAGGTATCGACCGCAGTGACCGGGGACGCGTGGATGCTTTTGACGATCAGGGCGGCAAGTACGATGCCCTGGAAGAGGTCTTTAAGTGGGATATCGGGCTTTCGGTGCGGGACTGGCGGTTCATTGCCCGTATCGCCAACATTCCTGTAAGCGACATGCTGGTAGGCGATGTTGACTTATACAGTTTGATGACAAAAGCCTTCTACCGTTTGCGGCAGCGCAAGGTTATCGGCGGACGTGCCGCGATCTACTGCAATGTGGACGTCCTGGAAACCCTTGACCAGCTCGCGACCAACAGGGGCGTGGGGGATAATTTCATCCGCCTGCGGACAACGGAAATCGAAGGCAAGGAAATCAAAACCTACAGGGGCATTCCCGTCCGTCAAGTGGATGCGATCCTGAATACGGAAGGGCGTGTCGTTTAATCAACGCAGAAAGGAGAATAGAGATGATACTCGATGCAACACTTATGATGTCAGAAAACCAGACGGTAGCCTCCGGAACGGTTTATTCGACTAATATTATTGACTTTGGAGAGCGGGGCGCTGTTCCGCCCCGGGGGAATAAAATCAATGCTGATATGGGATACGGAGAGAAGATTCCCCTTCTTGTACAGGTGACGGAAAACTTCGCCGGCCTGACAAGTATAGCGTTTTCGCTTCAGACTTCAGACGCAGCGTCTTTTGCCGGTGCAGTCACTGTCTTTACGGAGACAATACCCCTTGCCGGTTTAAAAGCCGGGGATCGTATTGCCCTGCCCGTAGTCCCTTACAAAACGGTTAACCGGTATATCCGTATGGCATACGTGGTAACTGGCACGGCGACGGCGGGCAAGGTCACGGCGTGTATCACGATGGGCAACGAAGAGATGTACAAATAATCTACGGGAGGGAGGGTCATTCCCTCCTTCCTTCAACAAGACAGGAGGATGATATGCTGGTTACAGCAAAAGCGAAGGGATTTTACGGCGGCGAACTTCGTACACCGGGCGAGCAGTTTGAAGTAAAGGACGGAGAAAAGGCGACGTGGTTTGAGTCTGAGGGCGAACCTGTTGTCGAAGTGCCTAAGACCGCAGAGAAAAAGGCGAAATGAACAGCGAAGTAGATATTTGCAATCTGGCCCTGAGCTATCTGGGCGATACGGCGAACATCAGTAGCCTGGACGAAAGATCCGTTCAGGCGGAGCTGTGCCGTCATTTTTATCCCATGGCCCGTGACATGCTCCTGGAGATGCACTCCTGGAATTTCGCCGTAACAAGAACAGGGCTGTCACTGCTTCACGAAAAGAGAGGCGACTGGCTCTTTACCTATGCCTTGCCGAATAAAATGCTGAGAGCGCTGTCAATTCTCAGAGAGGATTCGCAGGGCGAAAGAGATACGAGCTCAGATATTCCTTTCCTTATCGAAGCTATGCCCACAGGCGAAGTGGTTATATGCACAAACCAGAAGGATGCTGTCTTGCGGTACGTTCTGGCAGTTGATGATCCGATACGATTTACACCGCTGTTCACTATTGCCCTGTCGTGGCTTCTCGCTTCCAAACTGGCCGGCCCCATTTACAAGGGGACAGAGGGCGTAAGGATGAGCCAGACGGCCCTTGCCGCCTTTAGTCAGGCTTTCTCTGCTGCCGTTAAAAGCGATGCTAATCAGGGATTAATGCCGATAACGTATATCCCGGAAGGAATCAGGGTGCGTAATGGCTAACACAAGATCATTCAGCAGATCCTTCGGCGGCGGCGAGATATCGCCGGAAATGCTGGGCAGAATTGACGATACAAAAAACCAGACGGGCCTTGCCCTGTGCTCCAACTTCGTGGTCAAGCCTCAGGGCCCCGTTGAGAACAGGGCAGGATTCCGCTTTGTGCGGGCGGTAAAGGACAGTACAAAAATGACGCGGCTACTGCCCTTCACCTTCTCCACAACGCAGACCATGGTACTGGAAATGGGCGAAAAATACTTCCGTTTCCATACCCACGGAGCGACGTTGCTTGACCCTGTCACCAGTGAACCCTATGAGATCACGACTCCCTATCTGGAAGATGATCTGTTCGATATCCATCATGTCCAGTCAGCGGATATCTTAACCCTGGTCCATCCGGCCTATCCACCCATGGAGTTAAGGCGTCTGGGCGCTCATCACTGGGAACTGACGGAGATATCATTTTTGCCGTCCGTTGAGGCTCCGGCAACGGTAACGGCTGTCGCGTCAGGGCATACAAACCCGGGTAAATATGACTATGAGTATGTAGTTACTTCCGTTGGTGACGATCTGATAACCGAATCACCGCCTTCGGCTTCCGCTACTGCCAGAGGGAATGTTTACGAGACGGGAGGTATCGTCACCATAAGCTGGACAGTCGTACCGGAAGCGTCACGTTATAACGTGTATAAGCTGATGGGCGGCGTTTACGGCTCTATCGGCCAGACCGATCAGTTGAAAATTGTGGATGACAATATCGCCCCTGATCTGTCCGTTACCCCGCCGCGGTATGACGACGTTTTTAACGGCCAAGGCGATTATCCCGGCGCCGTCTCTTATTTTGAGCAGCGGCGGTGCTTTGCAGGAACGATTAACAGGCCGTCCAATATCTGGATGACAAGATCCGGCACGGAATCAAACATGTCCTTCAGCCTTCCTATCCGTGATGATGACCGTATCGCCTTCCGGGTGGCGAACAGGGAGGCCAATACCATCAGGCATATTATTCCCCTGACGCAACTGGTACTACTGACCTCGGCGGCGGAATGGCGCGTTACGTCTGTTAACTCTGACGCCATTACGCCGACAACGATATCCGTTGCGCCGCAATCATACATCGGCTCCAACAACATACAGCCCGTTATTGTGAATACCAACCTGATCTATTGCGCGGCCCGGGGCGGCCATGTACGGGAATGCGCGTACAACTGGCAGGCAGGCGGCCTTGTTACGGGTGATCTGTCCCTCCGGTCGGCACACCTGTTTGATACCTTTACCATTACGGATATGTCGTTCTCGAAGGCTCCCCTGCCCCTGGTGTGGTTTGTGTCATCAACGGGAATACTGCTGGGCTTAACTTACATTCCGGAACAGGGGATCGGGGCATGGCATCAGCACAGTACCATCAACGGCCTTTTTGAGGCGTGTACGTGCGTTGCCGAAGGAGAAGAAGATGTCCTGTACGTTGTTGTCAAACGGCACATAAACGGGGAAGACGTCCGGTATATCGAACGCCTGGATACAAGGATATTCCCCCGCCAGAAAGACGCCTTTTTTGTCGATTCCGGCCTGACATATGACGGAACCAATACCACGGGCACGACAATTACCATAACAGGCGGGATAAGCTGGGCAAATCCCGAAACCCTCACCCTGACAGCGTCTGGTTTATTATTCAGGGGCGATGCGGATATTGGCGACGCCATTGTTATGACCGATGGAGACGGAACATCATACCGCCTCATCATTGAGGAAGTGCTGTCATCAACGGCGGCGGTTGCCAGCCCGGACAGAACACTGCCGGAAGCGCTGCGGGATGTGCCGGTCTTGGCCTGGTCGTTTGCCAGAGATGCCATATCGGGCCTGCACCACCTGGAAGGTCAGGAGGTAAATATTCTTGCTGACGGCGCTGTCCATGCACCGCAGGTTGTCGAAAACGGGGCAATCACCCTTGACAGGGAGGCCAGTATTGTCCATGCGGGGATTCCGATTCATGGGGAGATACAGACCTTACCCCTGGCCCTTCAGGTAGATTATGCCTTCGGGCAGGGACGGCCGAAGAACATCAATAAGGTCTGGCTCAGGGTCTTCAAGTCTTCCGGTATATGGGTCGGCCCTGATCCGGGGAAGCTGACAGAGATCAAACAGCGCACGGACGAACTTTACGGACTGCCGCCGGTTCTGAAAACGGAAGAAATAGAGATTATGATCGCACCGTCGTGGCAGGACGGCGGGGTTATCCATGTAAAGCAGGAAGATCCCCTTCCCGTTACTGTCAGCGCCTTAACCGTGGAAGTAAGTTTAGGAGGGTAAGATGCTATTGGGCTCTTGGTACGATCAAAACTTTTATACCCCTGATGTCGGGCAGCACGGCTCTCAATTCAATACCGGTTCCGGTTTCAATATGGGCTCCATCGGCATAGGGCTCCAGGCGGCGGCGGCGGTTCAGCAAGGATTTGCTGCTTACTATTCTGCTGCAGCCATGAAACGTCAACTGGAATTCCAGGCGGAGATGGACGTGATCAACGCCCGCATGGCAGAGCGAACGGCACAGTCAGTATTGCGGGCAGGTGAATTTGCACAGGGACAGGTATCTCTTAAGGACGGCAAGGTAAAAAGCTCACAGCGGGCATCACAGGGCGCGAGAGGGGTGGTTTTGGGTGAAGGATCAGCGGCGGAGGAAGTCGCCACGACCGACCTGATGAAGGAACTTGACCGCCTGACAATCAATATCAACGCCGTGCAGCAGGCAGGAGCGGCAAGAACGCAGTCTGTGAACTATACCAACTCTTCCCTGGTTGCGAAGGCTGAGGCGGGCAGTATCAGTCCTTGGCTGTCCGGTTTTAACAGCCTTTTGGGCGGCGCGTCTTCCGTTGCCAGCTCCTGGTACAAATATTCCCAAGGCGGAGGAATGAACTGACAATGGCTTCCCTGGTCTACGATCTGCCGACAGAAAGTTTACAGCCCATACCGCAGCGGCACTTCAACGCGCCGCAGATGCGCAATCATGGGGTGGAACTGCTGAATCAGAATGCACAGGTTAATGATCTTATCGGCAAGGCTATTCTATCGATCCAGGGCACGATTGACGATGCGGCGGCGTTGGAAGCTGACAATGCCACAGCAGAATTCATCCGCAAGACACTTTATGATCCTGAAAAGGGGTACATGACGACAGCAGGCAAGACCGCCACGGACAGCCTGGAGCCCGTGAGAAGCTCCTTTGAAAAAGAGAAGAAAAGAATCTCCCATACCTTCCTCAAGAATAAAAGACAGCGGGACTTGTACGAAAAGCACGCCATGAAGCGCTTTATGACCGCCGATATTGAGGTGACGAAGCACGCCATGAAGGAGGCGCAGACCTACGAACTGAAAGAGCTGATGGTGTCCGCTGAACTTTCCGGGTTGGATGCGATAGAACACAGAGAAAACCCTAAAAAATTCGCTATCCATCTTGGCGAGGCGATGAAGAAAGCGGAGAAAATTGCGGATAAGTCGGGATACGCCGAAGATTCTGCGCAACGGGAAAAGCTTTATCTGGAAGCCAGCTCCTCCATCCACTACGGCGCCATATCTGAATTCCTTAAGGACAAAAAAATAGAGAATGCGAAGGAACATTACGAAAAGTTTAAGGACGATATTACCCTTGCTGACCGCGAGAAGATTGAGAAGGCCCTGGAAGAGAAAAGAATAGGAGTGGCGGCGGAGGAAGCAGCGACAAGAGTGTGGAATGAAGGACTCCCCAAGCATAGCGATGGCTCGTTAGACTATAACCGTGAAATAAACATTTACGCAATGAAGGAAAAAATCCGCGAGGATTACGCTAAGGATCCGGAAGTAAAGAAAGAGGCATTACAGATACTGGACGACAGGTTTGCAACGTTTCAACGTACGGAGAAGGATGCTAACGATGCCAACGGGAACGTTGTGTGGGGGCTGCTCCTGAACGGGAAAAGCTGGAATGATATAAGAGGGACACAGGCATGGAGAGACCTTTCTGACAAAGAGAAACAGGCAATCAAATCGCAATGGGAAAACTATAAATGGGCGCAGGAGTCACGATACTATACCCGCTTGGAACGGGATGCTTATTTGCTGACAGACAAGGGAGCAGATCGATACAATTATTATATGTCAGACCCGACCAGCCTGAAAAAACTCGGAGATAAAGCATTCTGGGCCATGGAAAGACATATGTCCCCGGCAATGTTTAATGACCTGAAAGAACTAAGAGCCAACGCCAACACACAGACGAAACCCGCTCCCAAATTCATTCTGGGCCAAAACGAAGTCAAGGCCCTGCTCTTAAAGACCGGCATGGTATCCACGGATGGCAAAGGTAATATCAAAAGCAAGGAGCTCGCACTTGCTACCACTGCTATTAAAGAAGCAATTGAAAAGCAGCAGAAGATTACGGGCCGCACCATGGATTACAATCAGGCGCTTGCCTTTGGTGCAAAGGTTCTGGCTCAAAATGTACTCATCCCCGGCGGCGGATTTATCTACGGCGATAGAACAATGCCGGCATGGAAATTTACGGACAAAGATTTGTCCAATATCAAGATACCACAGAAAGAAAGAAAAGAGCTTGTTGAGGATATGGCCGCCGCCTACGAAAGAACCGGAAACCCTCGATACGAGCCGACAGAAGACAATCTTCGCCGATTTTATATGGAATACTACAACGCGACAAACAACCCTAAATAGAGGGCGTCGATGGGCAAATATTTAGACTTTATAATGGAAGAACAGGCAAGAGAAAACGCTCAGTTTTCCTCCAGTATTTATCTTGCTTCTGACTCCAATCCCGATGAAACAGCACGTCAGCACAAGACAGCGCGCGGCTTGGGAGTTCCGCCGGCTGTTGTCGCCGGTGATCCGGAAACGGCCAATTGGCTGGCGCTGCGGAACAAGATTGAGAGCGATACCAAAGGCGCACCTGTTACACACCTGATGTATACAAAAGAGGATTTCGCCAGACTGGCGGCAGACGATTCTCAAAGTCTGGGGATGATTGAACGGGCTGGCCGTAACATTGAACGGGCTGGCCGTAACGTTATTGCGACCGGTGGCCGCGTCATTGGCAGTGCGCTGAACGTAGTGCCGGAAACACTCAAGACCTTTGAATACATTACATCCGGTGACAATTACTCTCCTGGTATTATTAAGGCTCTCGACTGGCTCGCTACTCCAGGTCAGAATGTAATAGATTACTGGGGCAGTTTTGCCCCAAGAGACCCGAAGTTTCTCGATGATTTGGTTGGCGGATTTGGCCAGGTTGGTACGCAAATAGCGGTAACGAAGCTGGCTGGCCCTGTTGTTGGTACGGCCGCCATGTTTGGCTTGGGGCAAGCAGAAGTATCAGACAGGCTCGAAGAACTCAGGAAAGAAAGAGAGATAAGCAAAAGAAGGGAAGGCGTTGCCCGATTGCTTGGCGGTTCTTTTGAAAGCGTTTTGGAATCTATTGCAATGAGCTTCCATATGAGCCCTCCTATCAAACTGGCTATTAGAAACCCGTTAATTGACTTTATCGTGAAGGGAGCCTTGCACGCACCCGTCGAAGGCGCAACCGAGTTTGTTCAGGCCCTGGCCTCTGACATCGCTGTTATGAGCGCCGCACCCGATGAAAAGTTTGATTTTAAAGGAGCCCTTTATGAAGGCTTACTTGGCGGGATTATCGGCGCATTCATTGGCTATGGCTTTGGCGCTGGCCGCTATTTAAGAGCGATAGACAGAAAGAAAAGATTATCAGACCTTTCCGATGAGGTAAAAAATAGCAAGCTAAAAGAACGCGATCCTGAATTGTTTCAGGACTACACTGACGCAGTTGTAAGCCATTTGGCCAGTACAAGCGAGGGAGCGGTGACGGACGTCTATATTAACGTTGGCGCTTACCATCAGGCGGCGAAAAAAGGCAATTACGATGCCTATGAGGTGGCCGAAGCTGTGCCGTCCATAAAGAAGCAGCTTGCCACGGCAGAGGAGACGGGCGGCGATATAAAGATTCCCTTCGGCGAGTTCATCGGGAAACTTTCGGGGACGGACGTTGGAGCAGCCCTTCAGCCTCATATACGCACTGCGCCAGAACAACTGTCTTTCGCTGAAGAACAACAGGCACATGAATTAAGCGGGCAATATTTTCAGGCCCATGCTGATCAGATTGCCGCTAATATAAACAAGAGCCGGGAGTTCAAGAAATCCGGTGATGAAGTTCAAAAGATCTTTCGCGACCAGTTAAAGGCGGCCGGCAAATACAGCGACGAGCAGAACCGTGTGGCTGCTTCTTTCCTCAGAAGCTTTTACGTCACCCAGGCGAGTATAGAAGGCAGTTCCCCCTTAGAGTATTACCAGAAACATCCCTATAAGATAGTGCTGGAGGGGAATCAGGCTGTGGAGACGACCAAGCCGACTGCCGAACGTGGGGCGCTTACCGG
>Ga0123353_10001117_pt1 | contig 32638 bp, 23 predicted proteins | sample TergutLab28metaG_3_FD_92763 | JGI IMG/M metagenome (GOLD analysis project Ga0123353, IMG submission 92763) | Labiotermes labralis P3 segment gut microbial communities from Petit-Saut dam, French Guiana - Lab288 P3 | ecosystem: Host-associated > Arthropoda: Insects > Digestive system > Gut ... | reverse complement strand
CAGGTCCTTGGCAACGCGCTTGACAGCGTCAGCACGGGTCTCGCCTGCGGCCACGAGTCCCTCCACGCGACCGCGGATGTCCTCGGCATCTGGAGCGCATGAGGTGCCTGGAGCATTTAAGGTGCCTGGCGCGCATGGGACACCGAATGGGTCTGATGCACCTGGAGCACATGAAACGCCTGATGCTGCCGCGCGCCCTCCGGCTACCGGGGGATCAACCAGCAGCACGACCTCGCCTTTAAGCGAGTCACGGGCGGCAACCTCCTCGGCCAGATACGTGAGCGGCCCGCGCACGACCTCCTCATGCCGCTTGGTAAGCTCGCGCGCCATCGCCCCCCTGCGCCCTGGGAAGGCGGCGGCGAGCGCGGCGAGCGTCGCCCGGGTCCGCCTCGGCGACTCGTAAAAGACCAGCGTGGCGTTAAGCCCGGCGAGCGCGTCCAGGGTGCGACCGAGCGGGCCGGCTTTCCGCGGCAGGAAGCCGCCAAAGTAAAACGGGTGCGTGGGCAGCCCGCTTGCGGAGAGCGCGGCGATGACTGCCGAGGGGCCGGGCAGGACATCGATCGGCACATTTGCCGCAAGCGCGGCATCGATAAGGGTCGCGCCCGGGTCGCTGATGCCGGGAGTCCCCGCGTCCGAGACGAGCGCAAGGGTCTCGCCTGCCTCGATCCGCCGAACGATCGTCGGCGTGCGCGAGGCTGCAACGTAAGCGTCGTAACGCTCAAGCGGCTTAGACAGCCCGTAGCGCACAAGCAGCTTGCTTGTCACCCGCGTGTCCTCGGCAAGTATGGCATCAGCCTCGCCGAGGGCATCGAGCACGCGCAGCGTCACATCGCGCAGGTTGCCGATCGGGGTCGCGCAGACAAGCAGGCGCCCTTGCGGGTGCCCGTGCGCGACGGGACAGTCCCGCCCGTCCGAGCAGTCTTGCCTGCTTAGGCGCTCCTGCTTGCCTGGATGTCCCTGCTCACTCATGCGGTGGAGGTGATGCCGACGGTGGCGCTGGCGGCCCCTCGTGCGCCGACGGCTCGGCAGGTGGCTGCTCGACTGGCATCGGCTCGGCTGGCAACTCGACCGGCTGGGGAGCGGACACGACCTGCTCGGCGGTACCCATGCCCGTCATCTGGCGGAAGAACAGCGTCCAGAGCGTCGAGGTAGGCGTTCCCACGATCATCGTGTAAAGCTGCAACACAATGGTATACAGCAGGAAGTACACCGACAGCCCAAAAGCTACTAAAAAAAGCCCTGGATCGTCCGGTGTGCCTGTGGTGGCGGTATTAAGGGCAGTGGGAGCAAGAAGAGTGGAGCCAAGAAGCAGCGGAAGCGCAATGACGTACATCAGCACGTAAAACACAAAATACACTGCAAGGCTGAAGCCATAGTTTATGAGATACATAAGCAGCACGTTTTTGAAACCGACACGCAAAAAGCGCCATGCGTCGTCAAGCGCCTGGAACGCCCCTCTTCCGCCAAGCACGATGTAGCGCTGCCCGATGATGCGGATGCTCCCAAAAAAGAACTCGCCCACAAAGAAAACCGGCAGGACAAGGATAGCGATGCAGATGCTCCCGAACATCGTCGCTACTTCGGCAGCTGCTGGGACAAGATCCCCTAGAGCCGTCATAATGGCAGCGAAAGCGCCGAATGCTATGGCACCAACGAGAAAAACTGGGAGCCCCACAAGCAGATTAAGCCCCCAAAGCGACAGGAACTTGGAAAAGCCTGCTTTTAAAAGAGCACCCATGCGAGGGTTCTCGCCTGCTTCAATTTGATCTACTCCGGAGATGATACCCCCCTGGGCAGCAATCGAAAGCACCCACCAAGCGAGCCCCAACAGCATAAAACCACTGACGGCTATGAAGGTGGGGAGGGCTTCGGGGGAATCGCCTTGCCCCTGGCTGAAGAACATGGCGATAAAGACCGGCGACAGCAGGCTGAGGATAAGGCCCGGGTTGCTGTTGCCGTTTTGGCAATGCCCGCCTGAGACACCCGCAAACATCCCAAGCATCCAAAGCGTCTTATGATGCCACGTGACCTGCCAGACCCGTTTGATGGCCCCACCGAAATCGATTTTCACAACTGCTCTCCTGTCACAGGAAGGCGTTCGACCGATCTTTTTGACCCGCCAGGCACCGAGATCTCGCTACTCGTCTGTCGGCGCGACCCCCATCATCATCGGCTCTAGCGGCGGCTGAGGAGCGAACACGGCCTGCTCGGCGATGTCCATGCCTGTCATCTGGCGGAAGAAAAGCGTCCCGAGCGCCGACGTGTAAGTTCCCCAGACCCCTGCGTAAAACAGCGATAAGATGATGATCAGCGGTATAAATATCAACGCCAACAACCCGAGGGAGGCAAAGAGGGCTCCTACTCCCGAGCTGTCCGAAATGCTTGAAAAAGCAGCAGTACCAAAAACTGCGCCAATAAATGGAATGGAGATGACTATTATCGGAATGGTGATGACCACACTTGCAGCGAGATTGAGACCGCAGTTTATGAGGTACATGAGCAGCGTGTTCTTAAGGCTGCCGCGTAAAAAACGCCATGCATCGCCAAACGCCTGGAATGTCCTCCTGCCACCGAACATGATGTAGCGCTGCCCGACAAGCCTGATGACCCCTAGGACGAACCCGCCGACAATGAGGAGCGGCAGGAGGGCGACGACACCGCAAAGCATCCCGACCACCAGTCCAGCCGTCTCTGGCCTGCCACCGCTTCCACCGCTCAGCACAATGGCAATGGCACCGGCTACAATCCCAACGCCAACCAGAAAGAGGGGGAGTCCTGCAAGTATATCGAGTCCCCAGAGGGACAGGAATTTGGAGAAGCCCGCCTTCCAAAGTGCCCCTAGACGCGGAGCCCTGCCTGCCTCAATCTCATCAACACCAGCGATAAGACCTCCCTGAGCAGCGAGAGAAAGGATCCACCAAACAAGTCCGATCAGCACAAAAACCACGATGATCGCGATGAAAGCGGGAAGGACTCCAAGGAAATCAGGTGACAGCCGATCGGATAGGGAACTCAAATCCGGTGCCGATGACGACCTATAGTTGGAACTCGAGTTCACGCCCCCCTGGCACCCACCTGAAATGCCCGCAAACATCCCGAGCACCCAAAGCACCTTATGCCGCCACATGATCTGCCAGGCCCGTTTGATGATCTCGCCAAACCTGATTTTCATAGCCGCTCCCCTATCGCTGGAAGGTGTCACGCCTGAACTTCGGTCTCCCGTTCCCCTGCACGGGTCTCCCGCTCCTTTGTATGAATCAGCAATACATTAGCATTGTTCATGACTGCGTTTTTAGCTCATAGGCACGTGAGCCAAGCCCGTGTTCCTCGGCGTATTCCATTGCTGCTGTGCCGTCTACGCCTGATATTGCGAAAAACTTGTCGCAGCCTGGGTCGAGCCCCTCCCCTTTTGTCCCGGGAAGGCCGGTGGCCTGGACGACGGCATCGTAGGCAGCCTGGTCGATGGCAACGATATCGGTTGAGGCGAACACCCCGATATCTGCGACGACCGGAGCATCCGAGAACGACCAGCAATCGCAGTCGGGGGTGACATTGTTTGCAAAGGAGAGGCAGATGGTCTTTCCCTGTTTTCCCGAAAGGACACCCGCGGCATGCTCGACGATCTTCTCCTGTAGGGAGCCTGCATCGGTTTTCCAATTGATAGCGATCGCTCCGGAGGGGCAGGCGGCCACGCACTCGCCACAGCCGTAGCAGAGACCATGATCGACAGCAGCCGCACGGCCAGGGCCAAGCGCGATCGCGTCCGTTGGGCACCATTGTACGCAGCGCCCGCACCCTGTGCAGGTCTCCTCATTCGGATGCGGCTCAAAGTCTGCGTGCATCCGCTGCTTGGCGCTGCGAGAGCCGAGCCCCATGCCGGCATTCTTCAAAGCGCCGCCAAAACCGGTGGCCTCGTGCCCCTTCACATGGCTTACCACGACCATGGCATCGGCACGGACTGCCGCAGCGCCGATCCTCACGCTGTCGAAATGCTTGAACCCTTCGATCGCAACATCGACGGACTCTCTGCCATCAAGCCCATCGGCAATGATGAGCGGGGCTTCGACGGTCGCATAAGAAAAGCCGTTGTGAAGCGCGCATTCCACGTGATCGACCGCGTTGGACCGCTGACCGCGATAGAGCGTGTTGCTGTCGGTAAGAAACGGTTTTGCGCCAAGGGCACGGATCCGACGGACGACCTCGCGCACGAAAACCGGGTGCACGAAGGCGGTGTTGCCCTCCTCGCCGAAGTGCAGCTTAACGGCCACAAGATCCCCCTCGGCAATCACACGGGAGAGTCCGGCGCGCTCGAGCAACGCGCCCGCGCGTGTGATAAGCGACCGCTTGCCCGGAGTGCGTGCCGCGGTGAACCAGACGGGCGAGCGCTCGGCACCTTGCCCAGGGGCCTCCGCGATGCCTTCTTTGGGAGCCTTTGCTGTGCGCGTTCCGTCTGCTGCGTCAAATGAGCCGCTCATTTACGTGCCTCTCTGCGCTGTGCGCCTGCGCCGATTGCGCCTGCCGTGCGCACGCGCCGCCGATTGCGCCTGCCGTACGTGCCTGTCGTGCGCATCTACCACCGGTTGCGCCCGCCGCACGCTGCGCGCACCTACCGGTTGAGCCCTTCCCGAACATCGTATTCGTCAAAAGCCAGCGCGGCAGCTCCGAGGATACCGGCATCATTGCCGAGCACCGCGCTGGTCACGCTCACGTCCTTGCGACCGGCCAGCACCTCTGTCTGCATCACCTCGGCAGCACGGGACACGAGCGTGGGGGCCTTCTCGCCGATACCACCCCCTATGACGATCAGCTGCGGGTTGAACACGTTCACAAAGCCGACAAGCGCTCGGCCAAGCGTCTCGCCAGCCTCGGCAAGGATCTGCAAAGCGGCCTTGTCGCCTGCGGCGGCCGCAGTCGTGACCGCCTCGGCAGTGACCGCTTGCGGGTTCCCGCCCGCTGCCTTTACTATCGCACGACCGCTGTACTGCCCGGCCTCCTGACGCGCCCTTGCCTCGATAGCAGCCCTGCTCAAAAACGATTCCAGGTGCCCATGCCCGCCACAGGGGCACGGTGGGCCGTTAAGGTCGATAACGACGTGACCGATCTCCCCGCCAAGGCCGCGGCTGCCCCGATACGGCTCCCCGTTTATGAAGAAGCCGCCGCCCACACCCGTGCCAACCGTGACCATCATGAAGTCTTTGGCGCCTTTAGCCGCCCCATATCTTGCCTCGCCTAAAGCAGCAAGGTGGCCATCGTTGTCGATGGTGATCTCGTGCTTGCAGCGTGACATCACGAGCGAGCGGACATCGACGCCCCCCAGTGGCAGGTTTGTGCAGAACTCTACCGACTGCTTAAGAAAATCGATCTGCGCAGGAAGCCCGATGCCGGTGCCAGCGCTCTCAGAGGACTGGACACCTGCCGAGACCTGCTCGATAAGCTCGATGATCGTGTCTACCACGCTGAAGGGCCCAGAATGTGGGGTTGGGCTGAAAGCATCTTTTACAATGCGTCCTTTTCGCTCCACCAGCCCGGCGGCCATCTTCGTCCCGCCTACGTCCACACCTATGGCGTAATTAGGTCGCATCACAAATGTCCCTCTCCCTTGCCACGAGACTGAGGCGATTCACTCGGCAACAACTGGTGTCCAGGTGATAATACCTTGCAATGTCCAAACGAGCCTACTGCTGTACTCTGCCGATACTGCTCGGCACTCAAGTTTTGTTACCCTGCCGATACTATCCGAGCCTTAAGTCTTGTCAGTCTGCCGATACTGCTCGGCACTCAAGTCTTGTCGGGCTTTGCATAACCGCTTTGCGTGACCTGCAGTCGTGATCGGTCATGACAAACGCACCGTCCTCGTCGATAATAACGGAAGCAGGACATTGTAGGGTCGCAAAGGATCAAACTGATTCCGTCAATGCTGTTTGCGCAGCTACAAGAGTGTGATCTGTGTCACAGGCCAGATGAAGGCCGACAAGCATTCTTCCGATACATTGTCCTAAAAGCCATCGTTTGTACATGTAGAGAAATGTAGCAAAGCAAGGTGAGCGAGTTTTGAGCACAGATAAGTCTGCTCATGCCGAAGGCGTGCTGAAGCTGTTGGCAGCTGCTGCAGGGACAGCACGGCTATACCCGCCTGCCTCCGCACTTCCGAAAGAGGCCGTACAAAAGCTCGTCGACAACCTCGCAAAACCCGCGAATGCCCGTCCTTTGTATTTCACCGTCGAACCGCAACGCATCTACGCGGAAGGTGCCCCCGTTACTCCAAATTCAAGCCCGACCCTTGCCGTGGCCGAGGCGCTGCACGCCATGCAGGTGGAGCAGTTCATTATCACTCCTGGCGTAAGCTTCGCAGAGGCCGAGGCATTCGTTGCGCTTATCAACGCGGATCCGACGCATGTGCGGACGGGGGGTGGTGCACGCACCTATCTCGGCAAGACCAACGTGCAACACATCGCTGTGCATGAGATCCGGCTCAGCGACTCAAAAAAAGCCACCTTGTTCGGCATCGACCTAGCCAACGCGTCCTTGGGCGACATCGCCGAATTCATCTGCGAAGCAACCGCCCGCTGGAAATCTGAGGTCGCCGCCTTAGACGCACCCGATGAGATAGCCAGCGCCCTCGCCAAGATGGAGGGTGCCACCCGAGAACTTGCAACGCAACGCATCATCAGCGCGCTGCTAAGCCTTGATGAGAAAACGCGCGTGAACCTTCTTGAGACCGCTCTCAACAACGACACCCGCAGCACTGGCGCGAGCAACAAACGCATGGACGGCATGCTTTCGGTCATAGCCGACATGAGCCCTACGTCTTTGGCACGCCTGCTGACACTTGCTTCGCTCTCAAGCGGACGCGCCCCGAAAGACATCGCTTCAGAGATCCCTCTGTCTAACGAGACCCTCCAGGCACTCGATTTCCTGTTCTCGTCTGAGCAGGCATCCAGAAACAACACCCCTGACGAGGCGGGCATGAACGGGAACGGCAACCGTGATGTAGGCGGGCTTGATACCGGCCAGGCTGTAGCAATCGCCGCCGAGATTGCCGAGGAACGCCCCGCAGAAGACCTTGAGCGTCAAGTCTCTGAGTTGCAGGCCTCGGACTCTGCTGCTCGGGCGCTTGCGACAATCACTGCAATCTCGCACAAAAGCCCGGATGCAGAGACTCTGCGCGCAATCGGTGAGGCTTTGCCTGAGGCCGTGCGCATAGGTGCCTTTACCACGGTACACAAGGCCCTGAGGAGGCTCGATGAGCTAGGCGAGAACGCAGCCCTTGCCGATGAGGTGGACTCAGCACGCTCGGCGCTTGCACTCTCCGATGTCTTGACAGACATGTGCGACACGGTCAAAACAGCCTCTGACGCTGTCATTGCCGGCAAGATCCTCAGCACCGCTGGAAATATCGGCGCTGAGACGCTCCTGATGAGCTACACCAACATGCCCAGGTATCGGCGCTTGCTCATGGGCCCTGTGCTCGGCAGTATGAGCGGGCTTTTGCTCGGCGCGGCACGGGCCCATCTCCAATCAGCCAACCCCGAAGAAGCAGTGGAGATCCTGCACACACTTGTTGTTTTAAATGATCGCCGAGCAGCCGGGGTCATTGCCCAGGCCCTGAACTCGAACCCCAGCGAAAAAGTGCGCTTTGCAGCTGCAACCGCTTTGGCAGACATGCCTGTCGCGGAGGCGCATCAGTCCCTGGTGCGTGCGCTCAACCAGCAGGAAGCAGAGACTCGGCAACACATTGTGCGCGAGGTCGGCCGCAAAAAAATCTGCGCAGCTGCACCTGTGCTCATCCGGCTTTTCAATGATACAGGCGCTGCGGCTAAGAACTACGGGTTCCGCAAGGAGATCATTGTCGCCCTAGCGTCGATCGACTCCCCGGATGCACAAAAAGCACTAAAAAAATTCGCCAAAAAAATCGCTTTTACAAAAAAGAACAGGGATCTCAGACATTTAGCTCAAAACGCTGTAACCTTAACCCCAGACGAGGAGCGGATGCCGAGTGAGTGACATGCCCTACCGACCAGAGGAGACCGAAGTGCTTGCCAGCCCTGAGGAGCTCGCTCGCGAGACTACGGCCCCACGCCCCTCTTTCATTGCCGTCCAGGCGCCTTTTGCGACGCCCGAAAAGCTTAATAAGGCGCGAGAGCTTGTGCGGACGCTTGCGGTCGCATGCACAAACTCGGCACTTTATCCGATGACGCACCCTCTTGTGACCGAGTCCCTTGACGGCCTTGCCGCTTCGATCGCGGCCCTTGTTGCAACAGGGTTCCCCTCGCTAACAGTCAACATCTATAAAGGAACGCTGTTCATTGAGAACCAGGTGTTCCCCGAAGAGAGCGTCGTACACCGTAAGCTCGTCGAAGAGCTGCTCGATCATGGTATCTCGGCGGTGACGTTCCTTGAGGGAGTCCGAGCCGATGATGCTGCTGTGCTCGTTGAGCTGCTCGGCCAAGCGCAGATAAAAACGATCGGGGACACACAGGACTATCTCGCCCGCGCCGGAGTGCAGACTATCAAGCTAGCCGAGACAAGCACCCTCGATGAAAGGGATAGCGCAGAAAAAACCGAAAGGGGCCGCGAGACCCGCATTCAGGCACGAAGGAATTATGACTACGGCCTAGAGGCCATGCGCGAGATCGAGCAGCAGGCCAAACTTGGTCGCGTGGGCGAAGTGAACGCTCTGCAGCACATAGTAGAGTCGCTGCTTGAGAACTTGTTGCAAGACCCGGCAGCGGTTATGGGCTTAACCACGATCAAAAGCCATGACGACTACACCCTCAACCACTCGCTCAATGTGTGCATCTTTGCGCTCTCTCTTGGCTCGGCCATTGGGGTCACCGAAGACGAGCTCCGTTCGCTCGGACTTGCTGCGCTTCTCTACGATATCGGCAAAGTATGGGTGCCTGAAGAGATCCTGAGCAAGCAGGGCCCCCTCACCAGTGAAGAGTGGCAAACGGTCAAGCAGCACTCGGAGGATGGTGCCGTCCTTCTCAAGCGGCTCAATATCGCCGACAAGGTGCCGATGATCGTTGCTTATGAGCACCATCAGCGTCATGACCTCCTTGGCTACCCTGAAGCGGTCAACGATTCAAAGCAGCATCTGTTCAGCCGTATTGTAGCCTTATGCGATGCATACGACGCAATGACTACGACACGTCCCTTCCGGCGGGAGATCCGGCCTGACAAGGCGCTTTCGGTGCTCATGCAGGGTCGCGGAATGGCATACGACCCGGATATCACCCGAGCGTTTGTGGAGATGCTCGGTATCTATCCGATGGGGGCAGTCGTGATGCTCGATGACGGTTCGACTGCGGTCGTTTTCCGCGTCAACAGTGACGATCTTTTGCATCCGCGCGTGAAAATACTCGCAGATCCCGAAGGACGCTGGCTCGAATCCCCCGAGATGGCGGACTTGCGCCTCGTTGACGTGACGACCGGTAAGCCTTTGCACTCAATTATCCAGGTCGTGCAGACAAGCGAGACGGGGATCGACGATGTCTGGCAATACCTCTAGGGGCGCGCAATCTGCGGGTAGCTTGTAGGGGCAACTTGTAGGCAATACCTGTGTAGGCAGCTGTTTGTTGCGCGATGCGCCCTGCTGCAAGCGCAGGCTACCACCCTCCAGGTTTGAGCGGATCCCCAAAATACCGCCAGAACAGCATCCAAAACGACGTGTTGCCATGCAGGTGCGGCGTGTAGCGGTAAAGCGCATACGTCGCGCTGTTGGTAGGCATAACAACGCTACCGTTGATGGTAAGCCTGGTTCCCGGCTTCCACCGTTTCGCATGGGCATCAAGGCTTTTCGCGCCATACCAGATCTGATTGCCAAACCCCTCATATTTTATGAGTGTTGACGAATCTGTCTTCCCACAGCCCATAGCCCAGTCGTATGCGCGCTGCATCGGCGCTTGAGAACTCAACAGCGACTGCTCCTTTTGAAGTGTCACTAAGATGACCTCGGGGTTCACCTGCCAGGCGTTTGCTGCCTCAGAGATCATCTGCGCAGCACTTTTTGTCTGCCCCTGATAATCCGGCCCCTGGTAGGTGGCAAGCGCCCCAGGCTGCTTCTCCAAAAACGCCTGTATCTGAGCCGCATTCATGGTGGAGGTAGCCCGGAAACGTGCGTCTGCGATGATGGTGTCGGGGGTGAAGTCGCTGTCGGGATCAATGCCTGGCATGGTTGCCCGCCGAGCTGCAGCCTCGCTCATCATACGGGCGACATCCTTGCCGAGCTGGGTAGCCCTCTCCTGCTGCAGGTCGATCCTCTCCTCAATGCGCTCCTGCTGCGCGTCCGACTCAGCCTGCAGGCTCGTAAGCTGGTCGATACTGCGCGCCAACGACTCCTGCAGGTAGAGACTCTCCTGTCGCTTTGTGCGCACGGTATCGACAAGTTCCGCATCGCGCCTGGCCACTGCGGTGAGGTAGCTTGTCAGGTCGATCAGCTCCGAAATAGATCCTGCCGAGAAAAGCAGCTGGATCAAGCGCACCTGATCTCCACGATAAAGCTCGATCGCCCGCGCATGTAACGCTTGCTGTGATTTGGAAAGCGCGTTGTTCTGCTCTTCGATCTCGGCAGTCACCTGGTTGATCTCGCCCTGGGTCTGCTCGATCCTGCGGCTGGTTGCAACGTACTCCTGCATCAGATCGGCAAGCTCCTCGCGCATGCGCTCAAGCTCCGCCAGCGCCAGCGCCTCTTCGGCCTTTTTCTCCTCGATGGAGTCTGCCGAGGACGTACCGGCTGGCGCAGCAACTGCGATCTTGGGGGCAAATGCCGCCCCTCCAGATGCGTTAGTGCCGCATATGCAAAGACTGAGAAGAGCCCCGGCAACAATGCACCGCAGGACTCGATGGGCCTTACATGTGCGCTTGGGCCTCTGTCGCATCGATAATACGCCTTGTGAACGCGTGCCTTTCAACGAACGCCTGCTCTCCAGGCTTCTATCCTACCGGATATTTTTTCCAGTTTGCTATTATCCCCCGCAAACAAATGGCGCGTTACCGCGTACCGACGCGGCGCATAGACATAATCAAACGACCCTACAAACGGAAAGACCTCCTTGCTGAAGCCACGCTTAAACCGGTAAACACCCCACAGGCCGTCAGTGCGCTCGACGGGTATCTCTTCGCCGTCGGCAAGCAATTGCCGAACTTCATCCGGAATCCCCCAAAGGTCGAAAGAGGTACAGCCGTGCTCCTTCGCCCAGAGGATCTGCTCCCAAATGAGCATGGCATTGGGATGGAGTTTTGGCTTGGCGGCAGAGGCGCCACCGTGAAAATACGCAGCACCGTCACCAAACCGATAGGCGATGTGCGACGCGATCGGCACGCCCTCATGCTCGGCGATCAGGAGTACCGCACGGTCCTTTTTGGCAAAGGTCAGATACTCGGCCCTATAGCGGTCGAACGCCCTGACGGCCATGCCCGTGCGCTTAAACGTCTCAAGCATGTGCCGATAAAACACGCCGAGGTCCTCCTCGCCGCCTCGGCGTACCGTGACGCCATGTTTTTCCGTATAGTTTATCTTCCACCTGGTCGAGCGCCTCAGGCTTTTGTATAGGCTGTCGGGATCAGCACTGATATCCAAAAGGATCGTGGCCACCGGTTGGATGGTGTCCTTGCTTTCGATGAACCCAAGCCCGCGCATGAGCTCCCGCGCCTCAGGGCTGTCCGGCAGCTGCGGCTCTGTCTTGAGAAACAGGCAGCCCGCCTCACGCGCAGTTTGATGAGCACCTTCAAACAGCAGCTGCGCGACATCGGGATCGCACCAGTCGCCCAACGGCCCACGCGGCACATAGGCCACTCCGCCAAGACGGGCAGGAAGCGTTTTCGTGAGGAGCTGCATGCCGGCGATCGGGCTATCCTCTTTCGGGCTGCCTTCCTTACTGACCGCAATCCGATGGATATCCCAGCCCATCTGCTCTTTAAGGACCCCCCAATCCCAGCACTGGGTAAGGGCAAGATACTCAGAGCGAAGCGCGAGCCCATCCCATTGCGCTTCATTGAGTGTGTTCACCGAAAGTTTGAGCACAGCCATCCAATCGACGCTTTAAAAGCCTGCTGTCTTGCTGCGTTACCGCCCTGCAGCCTGCTCGCCACTTGCTGCCCTGCCAATGATACCCAGTGCGTCAACCCCGTCAGCTAGCCGAACCGCGCTCCTCATGCCGCTCTTTTGCCGTAGTGATCATAAGCTTGATGCGATTCATCTGGTTGGTCTGGGATGCACCCGGGTCGTAATCGACCGCTACCACATTCGCCTGCGGGTGCAGTCGGCGTATCTTCTTCATCACCCCTTTGCCAACCACGTGGTTGGGCAGACATCCAAAGGGCTGCACGCACACGATGTTTGGGACACCGGCCAACACAAGCTCACGCATCTCGGCGGTAAGCAGCCATCCCTCCCCCATCAAGTTGCACAGCGACAGCACCTCTTTCGCCAGTTCCGTTAGGCGGGCAACAGCAACCGGCGGTTCGAATCGGCGGCTTTTGCGCAATGCCGTTTTCGCAGGAGACCGCAACCATTCGAGCAGCGCAGCCGCTCCGATCGCCAAGACCTTGTCCTTTACCGAGGTGCCGGTCGCATACCGGTTGATGATACCGCCGAGCGAGGAGTAGATGAGGAATCCCATCAGATCCCCGACCGTCGCCTCACAGCCCTCCGCCTCGATAAGGTCGACGACATGGTTGTTTGCATCGGGATGGTATTTTACAAGGATCTCGCCTACGATGCCGACCCTCGGCTTACGCTCACCCGTCAAGGGAAGCGCATCGAAGTCGGCAACGATCCGCCTGAGTTCTCGACAATACCTGAACAGGCTGAAGCGCGTGTGCTGCGAGGACTTCAGGCGCGTATTCCAGCACGCATAAAGCGCCTCGGCCGAGCCAGGGACGACCTCATACGGCCGCGTGCGATACAGGCAACGGGAGAGCGTGTCCCCATAAACGACCGCCGTGAGGCCGCGGGCAAGCATAGGCACCGTTATACGGAACCCTGGAGAGTCCTCGCCCGTGTTGAATGCATTCAGTGAGATCACGGGGACGTGCGAGAGCCCAGAATCGGCCAGGGCCTTACGGAGCAGCCCGATGTAATTTGTGGCTCGGCAGATGCCACCGGTCTGCGAGATGAGCACCGCCGTACGATGGGGGTCGTAATGCCCGGACCTCAACGCTTCCAAAAGCTGCCCGATAGCTATGAGCGCTGGATAGCAGGCATCGTTGTTGATGTGGCGCAGCCCTTCCTCGACAGCGCCAGGCCCGGCAACCTCGAGGAGCTCCATTTTATAACCACTTGCGAGGAACGCCTCGGCGAGCAAGTCAAAATGTATGGGTGCCATCTGGGGGCACAGGATCGTCCAGCCCTCATCGCGCATCCGCTTGCTGAATACGGCCTTCTGCGCCGAGGGAGGCATCCTGCCTGCGCCTGCCGCCTGCGTCGCCGCTGCGCCGGGATCCGCCGCGGCCAGACCGCCGACGGCGACCGCATGGTGACGCTCGGCAAGCGCAGCGACAAGCGAACGGATGCGGATCCGCGCAGCGCCGACGTTATTGGTCTCATCGATTTTAAGGACGGTATGGATCTTGTGTGTCGCCGACAGTATCTCGGCGACCTGGTCGATCGCGATCGCGTCGATCCCGCAGCCAAACGAGTTAAGCTGCACCAGGTCAACGTCATCACGGCTAGCAACGAAGACCGCTGCCGAGTAGAGCCGCGTGTGATAGGCCCACTGGTCGAACACCCTGAGCGGTCGGGAGGGCCTGGCCATCTCCGAGACGCTGTCCTCAGTGAGCACCGCAAACCCAAGCCGTGCGATCATCTGCGGAATGCCGTGGTTGATCTCCGGATCCACATGGTACGGGCGTCCGGCAAGGACGATACCGTGCCCGCCGGTATTCCCTATCCACTCAAGCGTGCGCCTTGCCTCGGCGCGCACATCGTCTTTGAACGCCTGATCGGCCTCCCAGGCTTTTTTGACCGCCTCGTGCGCTTCGGCAAGCGAGAAGCCCCAGTCGCCGAGTTCCTCCCAGATCCTCTCGCCTAAAAACCCGCGGTCATGATAGGGAAGGAACGGGTTGCGAAAATCAATGCCCTTCTCGGCAAGGGACTCGATATTCAAGTTGAGCGCCTCTGGGTAACTCATGATGATCGGACAGTTGTAGTGGTTGTCCGCCTGAGGGTCCTCGGCCCGCTCAAGGCGGATGCATGGCATGAAAATGCGCTTCACGCCGTGCGAGACCAGGTTCTCGACATGCCCGTGGCTGAGCTTTGCCGGATAACAGACCGACTCCGAGGGCATGGACTCGATGCCGTTCTCGTACGTCGCCTTGGTGGTCGGGTCGGAAAGCACCACGCGGAACCCGAGGTGCGTAAAAAATGTGAACCAAAACGGGTAGTTCTCGTACAAGTTGAGCGCACGCGGAATCCCCACCTCGCCGAGCGGGGCCGCACAGGCAGCCAGCGGTTCAAAGCCGAATACCCGATTATACTTGTAGGCGAAAAGATCCGGGGCCTTGGAGAGAGGGGCCTCAGCACCCGCACCGCGCTCACACCGGTTGCCGGAGACAAAGGTGAGCTGCCTGTCAAACCGGGTCTTTGTAAGAGTGCACGTGTTTGCGCATCCCCGACAGCGGGAGGTATGTTTCTCGACCCGGAGTGCCTCCAGCTCGGCCGCCGTGAGCAGGGTCGAGGGCCCAGATATCTCCTTGGCGCGGTCCCGTGCGATGAGAGCCGCCCCCCATGCGCCCATCAACCCCGCAATATCAGGACGGATCACCTCCCGCCCCGTGATAAGCTCAAACGCCCGCAGCACGGCATCGTTTATAAACGTGCCACCCTGCACAACGATATACTCCCCTAGCTCGGAGAAGTCATGTATCCGGATGACTTTGTAAAGTGCATTCTTTACGACCGAATAGCACAGCCCCGCCGCGATGTCAGAGACCGTAGCCCCTTCTTTTTGCGCCTGGCGCACACGGGAGTTCATGAAAACCGTACAGCGCGAGCCCAGATCAACAGGGCTATCCGCAAAAAGGGACTGTCTCGCAAAATCCTCGATCGAAAGCCCAAGGGAGCTTGCAAACGTCTCCAGAAAGGAGCCGCATCCCGAGGAACACGCCTCGTTTAAGAGGATGCGGTCGATAACATGCCCCGAAAGATGCAGGCACTTCATGTCCTGCCCGCCGATGTCAAGCACGAAATCAACGTCGGCAACAAACTCGCTCGCTCCGCGGGAGTGCGCGATCGTCTCAATCTCGCCCGAATCCACCCTAAGGCCGGCCAGCAAAAGCGCCTCGCCGTAGCCGGTCACCACTGATGAGGCGATACGCGCCTCACTGGGCAAAGCGCGGTAAAGACCCAAAAGCGCCTCTTTCGCAACCCCGATGATATCAGCATGGTTCGAGTTGTAGCTCGTGTAGAGCAGCTCCCCGCCTTCGCCAACAACCGCTATTTTGAGTGTCGTAGACCCCGCATCTATGCCGAGAAAAACATCGCCCTTGTAACCACCGAGACCCGCTCGCGGAACCGATGCCTTGGCATGGCGCTGACAGAACTCAGAGTACTCGGCTGGAGAGCTGAACAGCTGCGGCAATAGTTGCGAATCGCGAGGCTCGGCAGCAAGCAGGCGCAGGCGTTCGAGCACCTCGCCCAAGCGAACCCCCTCGTCGGAGCGGGACAGCAACGCTGCCCCTGTTGCGACGAACAGATGCGCGTCCTCAGGGCAGATAGCTGCATCTGACCCAAGCCCCAGCGTCTCGATAAAGCGGTTCCTGAGTTCTGGCAGGTAGTTGAGCGGGCCGCCAAGAAAGACGACGTTGCCGCGGACCGGCCGGCCACAGGCAAGCCCGCTGATGGTCTGGGTCACCACAGATTGCAGGACCGAGGCCGCCACATCCTCACGCCGCGCCCCATCGTTCAAAAGCGGCTGGATGTCGCTTTTCGCAAACACCCCGCAGCGGGCCGCTATCGGATAGACGGTCGTCGCCTGTGCAGCGAGGGCGTCCAGCCCGGCGGCATCGGTTTTAAGCAGCATCGCCATCTGGTCGATGAACGCCCCCGTGCCACCTGCACACAGCCCGTTCATGCGCTCTTCCACGCTGCCAGAAAGATACACGATCTTGGCATCCTCGCCGCCAAGCTCGATCACCACATCGGCACAGGGCTCAAACTCCCGAACAGCCGTCCGGAGCGCGACCACCTCTTGCGTAAAACCAACGCCGAGCCGATCAGCAAGCCGCAATCCCGCAGAACCACTCAGCCTGATGGTGACCTCATGATCGCCGACCACCTCGCGCACCTCGGCGAGCGTACGCACCAGCGCCGTACGCGTATCCGACCGATGGTGATGATAGCTTGCGGAAAGCACCTGCCGCTGCTCGTCTAAAACGACCATCTTCACAGTCATCGAGCCGATGTCAATGCCTACATGCATGCTCCTCCACAAAACCTACCCGCCACATAAGGCCGCCCTGAGTAGCACCACGGGCATCTGGTTTAAAACCCTGCCTGCAGAAGCATCGAAAGCTGCTAGGCCCCGAGGGTTGTCGGACACGAGAATTGTCAGAACATCGAAAGCTGTTAGAACGCAAAAAATTGCTCGACCACCGCAAACTGTCAAAACATCGAAAGCTGTGTCTCTTGCCTTTCGAAATGGCTCAGATAGGAAAAGGCCCTGTTTGCCCCGAACATAATGCCGTGCCGCCCGCACACTTCTTTCAAGATATCATTCAGCCGCGCATAGTTGGGGCTGACGCATCCATACGAGTCGCCAAACCTGTCAACATATTCTTGCCTCACCCCAGGGAAATGCCTGTCCAGCTGCTGGTAGAAGTATTCCCTGTTCCCCTCACGCACGGTGACGCCAAAGCCAAAGGACAGGACTCCGTGCACCTTCGCCCTGACGCAATAATCAAGCAAGCCGCGCAGGTTGCATTCCGAGTCGTTTATAAACGGAAGGATCGGGCCGAGCCACACCACCGTTGGGATCCCTGCATCCCGCATCGCCGACAGCATCTGAAAACGCTCGTGCGTCGTCGACACATTTGGCTCAATGACCCTGCACAGATCCTCATCAAACGTCGTCAGCGTCGTTTGCACGACGCATTTCGTCCTCCTGCCGATTGCCTGTAGCAGATCCCGATCACGAAGGATCCGGTTGGATTTCGTAAGGATCGCCAAACCGAACCCGAGCCTCTCTATCACCTCAATACACTGCCGCGTTATTTGTAACTGCTCCTCAAGCGGAATATAAGGATCGCACATCGCCCCCGTGCTTATCATGCAGGGCTTTCTTTTCCGCCGAAGCTGCGCCTCCAAAATCTGGGGCGCGTTGCGCTTGACCTCGATATCCTCAAAGTCATGGTCCATCTGATAGCAGGCGCTTCGGCTATCGCAGTAAATGCAGCCATGGCTACAGCCGCGATAGACATTCATCCCGTTCTTGGGTGAAAGGATCATCTTGTAATCCGCGTAATGCATTCAGACCGTCGCATGCCCTCCGCATGCCGAGAAACCCGTCCGCCTCGGCGCACTTGAACCGGAGCCGGAGCGCACAGAAGCCTCTATGCGTCACGCCCCTGCATCAGATGTCATCCGCACGTCAGATGTCATTCGATTTTGAAGCATCTATGCGATCCTTCGCGTCCATCTCCCTCCATATCGCAGGAGAGATATAGTAGTAGTCTGCCGCATCCTCAAAGGCGCTTTTCCATCCAGCTGAACGCAACTTCGCCCAATTGGTCTTGCGTGCAGTCTTCTCGTATAACGTAAGCGCTGTAGTCTGCTCAAGCCGCCTATTGCCGTCTTTATCGGTGTAATTTGCCAGCCGGGTGTATGTCACCGATCGGACATCAGGATCGCCACAGCCAAACGCCGCCTCCCATACGATGATGGCCCGCTGACCCGCCTCCTCAACCTCCAGCTGCTCTGACGCAATCGACTCGTTGCGCTCCTCGACAGTGACATCCGACCCCTCTATGGTTATCGCCGCCTCATGGTCGCCGAGTGCCTCGCTGATCGCATCCACGACCGTTTCCCCATCATCATGCAGTCCCTCTTCGCCAAAAAAGCCAGGTGTGTCGATACTCTCAGACAAAATGTCGTTGGCCGCCTGATCCCTCAAGAGAAGGAATATGGCACCACCGCAACTGCACAGCCCGCATAGAACAAGCGCGACGATCACAAGCGCGACGATCAGCCCGGTCTTCTTTTTCTTTGGCGGATCCTGGGCGACTGCCGCCGCCGCAGCAGCAGCAGGTGGGGCAAAAGCAGCAGGAGCGGCGGCAGGTGGCACGGAAGCGGGAGTGGCAGGTGCTACAGGTACGGGAGATGGGGCAGAGGCAGCGGGTGTAGCAGCAGGAGCGGCGAACACAGGAGGTGCCTCCTGCGGAACCGACTCGGCAACTTCGGAAATACACTCTCGCGGATGCCCACTCGGACAGTTCCCGCTCGGATCGAGCCATACCCTTTGCCCGCATGCCGAACAATAACCGTGAAGTGCCATTTCCTTTCCCCTCTCAAGTGCCACGCAAGACTTTGTGGCGGGTCTTCGGGTGTTCCGGGTGTTCCTACAAGCGTTCCGAGTTCCTTTACAAGCGTTCCGGGTGTTCCTTTAGCCGATCAAGCGCTCCTGGACCGATTGAACGCTCTTTTTGGCCGACCACGCGTCCCTTGAGCAGTCCCGTCGCAGCATTAGGTCGAGCGAAGTATCAGGATCTCAGTGTTTCTTAAAAACAGGATAGCTGAAACATGCCTTAGATGCGTAGTGGGAGCGAGGATCCTGGAACCGTGAACGACATGTTGATGACTTCCGCATCACGCTCAAGAGTGAAGATGCCAAGACCAATGATATCCATTGCCTAAAGACCAGACACGTGTTCGGTTAAGGAGCTGACAGCCACGCGAGACGACCCCTACATCAAGGCCGCGGAGCTGGCCGACGTGCCCGACGATGTGCGCGACTCGGTCCGCGCAGAGACAGAGGAGACCCTCGTAGCAGAGCTTTCCGAGAGGATGCACGTACACGCCATTTGCCGGGGTTCAGCGATATTGGGCACCATTAATTGTTCCAAATTGTTCCGACTCGGTGCTGGCAGAAACTATTTTTATCGGCAAAACCGCTGGTAGACTATGGTGGCCAGAGACGGACTTGAACCGCCGACACGAGGATTTTCAGTCCTCTGCTCTACCATCTGAGCTACCTGGCCATAGTGCCCGAGTATAGTACCTACGCAGCCGACGTTGGTCAATGGTTTAGGCAACATTGCCTATTTTTGTGTCACCAGTGCAACAACCGTAGAACCCGGCGACACTTTGGCACCCGGAGTCGGCACCTGAGCATACACCTTCCCGAGATCTCCGGCACCATCTTTGACATCGACCAACTCGCATTCCAGACCGGCCTCCCGAAGAGCCTTCTGCGCGTCCGGCGCAGAAAAGCCGACGATCCTCGGCACATCAATGGTACGAGCATCCTCAGGCGCACCCAAAGAGACAATGATCACCACGGATGAGCCCTTGGCCGCCTTCGAGCCAGCTACCGGCAGTTGGCTGACAACAACCCCATCCACAACATCAAAGCTGGGATTATCCACCACAACAGCGACAAAACCGGCCTTCTTGAGAGAGGAGATCGCATCCTCGGAGATGATGCCCACGACCGCGGGCACGGCGATCTCCGCCGAGGAGGCAGAGATGGCTATGGCGAGCGTGACGGTGCTGCCTTTGGGCACCTCGGAATCGGCTGCAGGCTCTTGCGAGACCACTGAGCCGACTGGGGCCTCGTCGCTCTGCTGGCTGACGACAGCGGCCAGCAGCCCAGCGGCTTGAAGCTCCTTGATCGCCTCGGCTTTCGTCATGCCATGCACGTCGGGGATCCGAACTGTGACTTCGCCCTCGGCAGAAACCACAGTGATCACCACCACGGTCCCACGCTTTGCCCTGCCGCCACCCCAAGGCTTCTGCTTCACCACGGTATCCGGCACTTCCCCGCCAGTGCTTCCGGTCAACTCCACTTTGGCTATGAAGCCCGCTTTTGTGATTACCGAGACAGCCTCGGCCTGCGTCATTCCGACAACGCTCGGGACCTTTTCCCCTCGCGCAAACAGCGTAAAGCCGAGAACCGCGACCAAGACCGCCAACGCAAACCCAACAGCCGCCCATGGCAGCCACTTCAGCGCGCCCGCCTTGCGACTGCCATAAAGAAGCGACGTGCGATCTGGAAGCTGCGCTATAACGGACCCGAGCGGAACCGACGAACTCCCCTCGTACATGACCTGGGGCGAAAGCCGCGCCGCCTCCAGCACAGAGATCGCTTCAAACTCGTTTTTCCCGGTGACATCCGGCAGCTCGACCCAGCCCTGGCCCGCTGGCGACGGGCCGCTTGAGACGAGCAGTTTGACCTCTTCGTTCGCAGCCGCCGAGAGCCCTCCGCCCGGCAACTGGTTGATCACGCGGCCCCGAGGGACCGTTTCGCTGTAGTCATTGATCACCCGCGTGGAAAGACCGCAATCCTGAAGCGCCCTGAGAGCAGCCCCCTGAGGCCGCCCGGTAACGTCGGGAACCTCCACAAACGGGCCTAGGGCAGCCTTCGTCGCACCCTCTGAGACCACCATAATGACCCTGGAGCCCGCCGGTACCATAGTGGGCGAAAGGGGGCTGGATGGTTTTGCCATATTTTAGTTCCCTCCAGAGGACAGTGTATTATCTTGGTATGGTTATCCTGGCACGCCACGTTATATTTTAGCGTTAGCTGCCTGAGACTGACAGGCTCGCACCGAACGGAAGAGGAGACGGCTCTGCCCATTGCAAGCACAATAGCCTCGGTTGCAACCACTGCAACGATCATGGCGACTGCGACCATAGCCCCTTCGCCTACGACCACCGAGACAATCGAGACCATCATCACCACCGTCGTGCCTTCGGTAGTCGCTTCGGCGCTGCCCTCAACCGTGACAACGACTGTTCCGGTGACCGCAACAAGCATTGGCCTGCCGGTCGCTTTTGAGATCGCAGCCATATTCACAGGGGCGCTTTCCGGTGCCATGCGCGGTGTGAACCGGAAACTCGATATCACCGGCGTCATCATGCTTGCCTTGGTCAACGGATTGGGCGGCGGCATGCTACGCGATGTCTTATTGGGCCAGGACGTATTCGCCCTCAAGAACCCGCGTGCTTTGATCTCCGTGCTGGCAGCCGCTGCAGTCGCATTCTTCTTCATATCTATCGCTAAGAAACTGCAACCGGCAACCAAGGTGATTGACGCGTTCTCACTGGCGCTTTTCTGCCTTGTGGGCGCGGACAAAGCGCTTGTGGCCGGACTGACGATCATCCCGTCGATCATGATGGGGACGACCACATCGATAGGCGGCAGCGTGCTGCGTGACATCCTCACCGGCGAAGTTCCCGAGACAATGCAACGGGGACACCTCTATGCGATAGCTGCTGGCTGCGGAAGCGCCGTGTTTGTTTTAAGCACGTCGTGGCTAAGCATTGCAAAACCGATTGCGCTTATTGTTGCAGCATCGGTCACCTTCGTGCTCAGGGTGGGATCCCTCTGGCGCGGCTGGGAAAGTCCAGAGCCCCACGACATGAGTTACCTGCTGATTGGTCCGCCTCGGCGACTCATACGTGCCGTGCGAAGCAGGCTTACCCGTCGGCTTTAGGTTACGGTTTTAGGTTACTTTGCCGCTTAGGCTTACGGTATCAGTCAGACTTACCTTGCCATTTTGACTTACTGTGTCAGCTTTCGCTTACTGTGCTATTTGGATTTACTGTGTCAGCTTTGACCTACCGTGCCGACTTTGCCTTACTGCGCCGACTTCAGTACTCGGCTCTGGCAAGAAGCCGCTCCCAGCGCTCGTCCACCGCCTTTTGTGTCTTGCGCACCATCGCATCACTTGCTCCGTCAAAGCGAGCCTGCGAAGACAGATACTCGGCAACCGTGCTTTGAAGCCCGCTTCTCGCAAGCAACCTGCTGCGATCTGTGAGTTTAAGCTCCCCGTTGTCAATCTCGTAGAGCACGACAACGCCGGCCTCTACTGCGAGTTTTCCTACCTCCACCACGTTTTTGGGTCGACTCCCCAATGCTTTGAGCACGGTACGTTCAGGTGGATGTACCGCAACCCGCTGATCTCCCTTGCCCAAACGGCTTTATCGAAAACGTCTTGCGGATGTATTACCGAAGTCGAGGCAGCATATAAGGCACCGTTCGCCTCCATCGCTGCGCACATGCCCATGCAAGCCTCTTTTTCACCCGAGCGAATTGCACCGATTCCTGCACAGCTTGTCATTGATTCAGGATATAAGGTGTCGTTTTCCGTGCATATCTCGTTGTCGTAGTGCAGATAGAGCAGATCGTCACTGCGCTGGGCAGCAGCAAAAAGAGTGCGGTTGCTGGCGATGTTGCCGTCCCCGTTCGCCGCAACAACCGCGTCGCTATCGCCAAACGCTACCTCCACCTGCTTGAGCCCAGCGTCAATAGTGCAGCCCTCGCACCTCGGGTTGCCTGAGAGGAACGCGCAGGCATCAAGAGAACCGTTTATATGACTCACCCCTTATCGTCCAACTTGTGTACGCAGTTCGACCGGTACGTGTAGCTCAACTGGTGTACCCAGCTCAACTGGTGCACATGGCTCAACTGGTGCGTACAGTTCGACTGGTACACACAGCTAGCCTAAGTAGCCGATCTCACGCTATTGATTAGCAGATAATTAGTTAGAAAGCAAATTTCAAGCCAACTGTGTTCTGCAGACGGCAGGGATCGAGCAAGCGCCCCGCCCGCGGACGGGCACTCCGCTCGCAACTACAGGGTCACGAGAACAAGGCTGGTTGACAACTTTGTCTCAAAGGGCGGTCCGCACCGTCAGTCACTCGGAGGCGAACACGCTCACATCGTCCATCCCCACGAGTTCGGCTGCCATCTCCCGCAACCGGAACTTCTGTATCTTTCCCGATGCGGACTCAGGATACTCGTCGACAAAGAACACGTATCGCGGTGCCTTGTAACGGGCCAAGCGCGCCCGGCTGAACTCCTGCACATCGGACTCGGTGATCTCAGAGCCCTCGAACCGCTTGATGAATGCACCCACAACCTCACCGTATTTGGGATCCGGCACCCCTACGACCTGCACATCTTTTACGCCAGGCATCGTGTAGAGGAACTCCTCGATCTCGCGTGGGTAGATGTTCTCGCCTCCGCGGATGATCATGTCCTTTATGCGCCCGGTGATCCGGTAGTAGCCATCCTTGTCGACGGTGCCCAGATCGCCCGAGTGCAGCCAGCCGTCCGCGTCGACAGCGGCGACCGTTTCCTCGGGCATGCCGTAATAGCCCTTCATGATGTTGTACCCGCGACACAGCAACTCGCCAGGAACACCATAATCGCAGTCCTCACCGGTCTCCGGATCGACCACGCGCACCTCGACCTCCGAATGCTTGGTGCCGATGGTCTCGCATTTGCGTTCAAGCGTGTCGTCAACAGACGTCTGGATAAATACCGGCGATGCCTCGGTAAGCCCATAACAGATCGTGATCTCACTCATGTTCATGCGCTCAATTACCTGCCGCATCGTCTCTATCGGACAAGGAGAGCCCGCCATTATGCCGGTGCGTAGGCTGGTGAGGTCAAACATCTCAAACATGGGGTGGTCGAGTTCGGCGATAAACATCGTCGGAACACCATAGAGCGCGGTCGCCTTCTCCTTTTGCACGGCGGCAAGGACCATGATCGGGTCCCACTGCTCGACCATGACCATAGCCGAGCCATGCGTGAGGATCGCAAGCACTCCCAACACGCAGCCAAAACAGTGGAAGAGCGGTACCGGCAGGCAAACGCGGTCCGCCGGTGAGAGCCTTTGCCGCTCCCCTATGAAGAAACCGTTGTTCAAGATGTTGCGGCTGGTAAGCATCACGCCCTTGGGGAAACCGGTCGTCCCTGAGGTGTACTGTATGTTGATCGTGGAGTTCTGGTCGAACTCCTTGGCCGCCGCCGCAAGCCCCTCATCAGACAGATGCTCGCCGAGCAACAGCAACTCAGGCACGGTGTAAAACCCCCGGTGCTTCTCGGGGCCCATATAGATCAGGCTTTTAAGGTGGGGGAACCTCGTCGAGCTCAGGTGCCCGCGCTGCTGGGTCGCCGCCTCAGGCACAAGCTCACGCGTGATGCCGAGGTAGTCCACATCCTGGTAGGCATCGATCACGCACAGCGCCTTCATGTCGGACTGTTCTAACACATAGGCCAGCTCATGGCTTTTGTAGACCGGGTTTACCGTGACAAGCACAACGCCGATCTTCGCGGTCGCAAACATAAAGGTGAGCCAGTCGGGGATGTTGCGTGCCCAGACACCCAAATGATCCCCGGGCTCCAAGCCGATTGCGAGCAGCCCCTTTGCAAGACGGTCGGTGCGCTCGTCGAACTCGCGGTAGGTCCAGCGCAGGTCCCTGTCCGGATAGACGATGAAGTCATGATCGGGTTGCTCGGCGGCTTTTCCCCGAAAGTAATCACCGATAGTGAGTTCTGTGTGCAGCATATCCGCTCCTTTGCCAGTCGCCGTAAGATCCAGGTTGCTGTAGACGGCTGCGCTCTGCGTGGCGTGCTAGTACGCCTTCGTGCACATCGGCAGGCACTCGCTAAGAGGGCGCATACACGACAGCGACGATCTTTGCCAAAGAGGGGCCTTTCGCACGCACCTCGTGCGGCACGATCGAGTCATAGTAGATGCTGTCGCCTGGCGAGAGCGCGAAAACGTCTTTTCCGTACTCGATCTCCAAAAGACCCTCGAGCACGTAAATGAACTCCTCGCCCTCGTGGCTTGAGAGCGCCACATCTACCGTGCCGGGATGCACGTCGATGAGGAACGGCTCCATGTGGCGGGCAGCCTTGTCCGGAGCGAGCGCCGCAAAGTCAAGCGATCCGCCTTCCCCGCTGGAACCGGAGCTTTTGAACCGCGTGACCGTGGAGGCCTCCCCCGCACGGGTGATGACCGGCCCAATGTGCTCGTCATCGTCAAGCAGCGTGCCGAGCCGCACGCCAAGCGAGCGCGTTATCTTGATAAGAGGGGCAAGGGACGGAAGCAGTTCGCCTGACTCAAGCTGTCTGATGAGGTCGGGCTCACACCCACACCGCTCCCCAAGCTCGTCGGAAGAAAGCCCCTGCTGCTCGCGAAGAATACGGATCTTGTTGCCGATCACCGAGTCGCCTGCCATATTGACCCTCCTCTGCCACCTTCCTGCTGCCTAGACGCAGCCCGCATCTGCATATTGCCTGGCGTTTCCTCGCCTGAGCAAAACCCCGTAAAAGCAATAGTATAGCGAGTATAGCGGCTGATCTTTCGCCGAGGAGGCGTGAACGGCCAAAGACCCCGAAGAAAAAGCTCTGCCGCTTCTTGTTTGAACAGCGTCCCTCTGGCGACACACCCCATCTCGCCTGGGCAACGCCTCATCCGACCCGCTTGCCGGAGACTGCGTCCGTCCCTGTCCTACCGGTGCCATCGCCACGTGCAGGAAGACTGCCGGTTGTGATGAGTGCGAATCCCGTCCCGATCGCAAGCATACCGGGACCAGGGCACACGAGCATTGGGATGCCGATCAACACCAAGAAGACTCCACCAATGAAGGTGGCAGCTCTACGTGCAAGCATAGTGCAACACCTCACCGAGCAGAACGCGCGCGCTTTGGACGGCAGCTGATGGCGGGAGTGACGGGGCTCGAACCCGCGACCTCTGGCTTGACAGGCCAGCGCTCTAACCAGCTGAGCTACACCCCCGCAAATGTGCCGCGCTACATGCGGACAGCATACGGATTTTAGCGGCCTCCTCTGCAGTTGTCCACCACCGATGCGAATGTGGGCTTTGTGTGGGCTTGCGATGGGGGCTTGCAGCCCTCCCTTTGAACCGCAAGCCCACGTCTTGTCGCGCCAATGTCAGCTTCTACTGCGTGTCAGACTTTGTGTCAGCTCTTGTTACGATGCCAGCTCCTACAGCAAGAGGTCCTCCAGCCTGCTCATAACGTTCTCGGAGACCACGTTCTCTCCCCCATAGACCTGGATGTCCGGCTTGGTGCCCCCGTATGCACCAGGCAAGTAGCTGTCCCAGTTGCCTGAGAGTGCGTCTGCGTAGTTCATGCCGGTGGCTATGATGACCGCGTCCGCGGACGTGAAGTTCGCCTTGCTCACCTCGATCGCGGTGGCGAAGCGATCTGTGCCGTAAACGCGGGTGATGGAGCCCTCTGGCTCTGGCCCGTCGATAAGGGTGGGGATGCTCTTGCCGGTGCCCGGGCCGCTCTCGCCGGTGCCGAGCTCGCCGCTGCCGTTGAACCCCCACGCCCAGAGCGAGCCGTCCTCCTTGATGCCGAGGGCGCAGGTATTCCCTGCGCTCACGGCCTTCCATCCCACGAACCCTGCAGCGGACAGGGACGTGCCTCCGGATGCTGCGCCGTCCGGAGCCGCAGCTTCCGCTGCACTACCATCCGAGCCCGCGCCGCCTGCCCACGCCGTTCCCGGCAGCGCGCCCAGGACAAGCACAAAACAAAGGATCCCCGAGAGGCGTGCCCGCCTCCTCGTGCCCGCTGCTTTCCTGAAGGTCTTATCCACGTGGCTTCCCCCCCCTGCTAAGTCACCTGATTGAGGCGACACCCCTTGCAAGGCAACAAGCCCATTCTGAGCAACATCCTCACACGAGGCAACAGAGCCGGCTCACCTGTATCATGAAGCGATGCACCCCAGAACCAAACGGACACTGATCGCCTGCCTCATCTGCCTGCTTTTCGCAGGCATCGTATGGGCGTTTATCGAGCCGCGTCTCATCTCGGTCGAACACACCGAGATCGAAAACCCGGATATCCCGCCCGCTTTTAACGGCGTGCGCATCGTCTATGCCGCCGACATCCACGCCGGCGGGCTTCTCGGCAGATCGCACGTCATACGCACGATCGACACCATCCTTGCCGAGCAACCCGACCTGGTCCTCCTCGGCGGGGACTACACCGACGGGGACTTCGCGGAGATAGTCGATACCGGCGGAGACCTCCTCTACCCGGAGATTGAGGAGCTTTGCTCGGTGCCGCTTGGCGTTGTGGGCGTGCCAGGGAACCATGACCGTGGGATGTCCACGTATCGCGGCCTCATGCGCATCGAGCGTGTTCGGCGCGCAGGGATCACCGTGCTTGAGAACGAGCACACGCAGATATGGAAGGACGACGCGTTCATTGAGATCGTCGGCACCGAGGACCTGGGCACCGGCCATCCCGACCTGGCCGCCGCAGCTGCGGGAGTGGGTCCGGACAACTTCTCGATCCTGCTTGCGCACAACCCAGATGTGCTCCCCACTGGGCTCTTGGAAGCCGAGGCAGCAGATTTCGACCTCGTCCTTGCGGGGCACACCCATGGTGGGCAGGTCACCTTTTTCGGGCTGTGGGCACCGATCATGCCGTCCAAGCACGGCCAGAGGTTCCGCTCGGGCTGGCTTGAGGTCGAGGGGGTACCCGTGCTCGTCACGCGTGGTATCGGCGTTGTCATACTGCCCGTGCGGTTTTTCGCGCCACCGCAGATCCATGTCATCACGCTGAAGTGCTCGGCGGGCTAAGGCAGCTCGGCAGCCACCGACGGGCGGGCTACTTCGACAGCAGCGTCGAAAGGGCGTACAGCGCGTAGATGTGGGCCGGGTAGAAGATATAGAAGAACCACTTCATTCCTTTGCCCTTCTCGCCGTTGTACATGAGCAGCGGAAAAGCCGCGAACCCCATCATCCACTGAGGACTCGTGCGGTCATAGAGGAACAGAAGGAACGAGAGCCCGACCAGTATGCCCACCTGCGACCACCGCTGTTCTCGGAAGATGTAAAACGCCAGGCCGAGGGCGATCATGACCGGGCCGCCCTCAAGGAACAGCGCGTTGGGGATCATCCGCGAGAACAGCTCAAAGATGTGCACGAGGCCCACGGGCAACCTGTCGACGAACGAGCTGACGGCGAGGAGTTCGGGGATCGCGGCAACTACCGGGACAAAGCACAACAGGATAGAGGTGACGATCTTTTTCGTCTCTTTTTCTTTGATGCCCTCGGCGAGCCGGTCCCAAAACAGCATGTAGAGCACGACGACGAAAAATGTGCCGAAGGCATTGTACTCAAGCGCAAGGCCCTTGTTTGGCAAAATGGCTTTGACGAGGGTCGACATGGCCACCATCGCCATACTCGCGACCAGCAGACGCTGCAGGTACTTCTTGCGGTCACTCGTATAGTGAAAGCTCTCTGCCGAGGTGAACAAAAAGAGGGGGAACACCAACCTGCCGATGTAGATGAACCAGATCGGTGCCCCAAAACCCGCGAACATCCGGTAGATATGGTCGAAGACCATCAATACAGTGGCGACGTTTTTCGTCGTCGTCGAATCAAGGCATTTCGCCTTCATAGCCATTCCCCTCTACGGCAGGCCGCAATAGGCCGAATATATCTTACCGCAGATCAGGAATGAGCATTCGGCGATGCCGACGCAACAGTTGCTACGGTGGTTTACGTAACGTGTTCATGGTGGGCGATGAGGGATTTGAACCCCCGACCTTGTCCTTGTAAGGGACCTGCGCTCCCGCTGCGCCAATCGCCCACTGATCCAGCTTTATACGTGACCTTGCTAATTGTACGTCTCGTAAGCGATGATCTCATCGAGGTCGGCGTACGATATCTTGTACTTCGCAACGATCTCGGCTTTGTACTTGTCATACAGCTCGGTGTAGTACTTCAAATACATCGCGTAATTGTTTGGCCCAGGATACTTCTTCTCGGCCTCTCTCTCGGCCCTCTTCTCCACCTCAATCATCTCTTTGGCGATTGCCGAGCGTTGGGCGGGGCTTATCTTTGATGCCGAGCCGACCACTCCGCCGCTGCCCTTCGACGGCTTGGAGTCCGAGCTGTCGTTACCGCCGCTGGGCGTAGTGGACGTACCGGAGTTCCCAGGCGTTGTGGTGTTCTTTTTAGAGCCGGGGTTGTTTGGTTTGGCATCCTTCGCGCCCGTGCTTGACCCACCGGCGGTGTTCTGCGCCGCATCAGGCTCTGTTTGAGTACCACCTGTTGCCGAGTCATTCGGGTCGCCTGATTCCCTTCCTGCATCATCAGGGGTAATCGGCCCCTCGACTATTGAAGTGGACTCCTGGTCCGTGCCTCCTATTGTCGGCGCGAGGAATACGAGCGCAATTGCAACGCCCGCAATCGAGACCACAAGACCCGCAAACACCCCTATCAGCACCTTCGAGGCATTGGGCAGCGCCTTAAAGCGCTCGGACATACCCGTAAGCGTCTCTTTAAATGACATCACAGACCAACTCCTTATTCAAAACAGGTCAAAAGCCAAAACAGACCAAACCCGAAACGACACCTCAGTCCTCGGTGCGGCCAGGTCGCCCGTGTGGACAGCTCACCCAAACAGCCCGATCACCGCACGGCTACCGTTAAACAGCCCGATCACCGCACGGCTAGGTTACCATTCCTCTTTTCAGAGGCATGGCCGATCACGAAAAACACACACGCGAGTCACATTATGCGCACTCGTCGCCGTGATATCCTCGAAGTGAGAGGCACCACTCAGAGAAAGGCTTGCAGCGACCATGCCCGATGCCCGCCTGTTTGATGATCGCTCGCCCGACGACCGTCCGCCCGACGCGCAGCCACCCGACGCGCAGCCACCCGATGCCCGCCTGTCCGATGATCGCCCCTGCTCGGCGCATCTGCGCCCATCCTGCACGCTCTCTATCGACCTCACCGGCCGGCTGTGCGTGATCGTCGGCGGTGGCACACTGGCTGCCCGAAGGGCAAACTCCCTGCTTGACGGAGGAGCCACGGTGCGCGTGATAGCGCCCCGCGTGTGCCCAGCGGTCGAGACGCTTGCTCAAAAGAGCGCGTCGATCACAATCGTGCGCCGCCCGTACGCGGATGGCGATCTCAGAGGTGCCTTCCTCGCTGTAGCATCGGCGGGAGTGGAGGCGGTCGACGCGGCGGTGCGCGATGAGGCCACGCGGCTTGGCTGCCTCTTTAATGCGGCAACCGACTCCCTTAGCGGGGACACCACCGTACCCGCAGTGCTGCGCCGAGGCCGGCTCGAGGTCACCGTAAGCACCTCGGGCGCGTCACCCCAACTCGCCGGACGCATCCGGCGGGAGATCGAGGATGCCTACGGTGCCGAGTGGGCGGAATACCTTGATGCGCTGGCATCCGTGCGCGAGCTTGTGCACAAGCATGTGGCCGATGCCGAGCGCAGGCGAAGGCTCCTTGACCGGGCAGCTGATGCGGATCTCGCAGGGTTAGCAATGCTGGTAGCGCACACGGAAGTCGCCGCGGGCGGCGCTGGCGGCAACGCAGGTGCCCCGGACGACGATAGCGGCACTGACGGAAACGCAGATGCCGCAAGCGATGAGAGCGGCCTTGAAAGCCTGCTGGCGTGGCTAGAGGGCGAACGGCGGCCACCCGCCCCCTCGCGAGTGGCGCTCGTGGGTGCCGGCCCAGGCGACCCAGGGCTTATTACCACGAAGGGGCTTGCCCGCGTGCGCAGCGCAGACATCGTGATCTACGACCATCTGGTCGCATCCGAACTCATCGCGCAGGCACCCGCCCACGCCGAGCGCATCTACGTAGGCAAACGCGGCGGCCATGACTACATCACCCAGCCCCAGATCAACGAATTCCTGCTTGCAAAGGTGCGCGAAGCACCCGGTCGCCTGATCGTCCGCCTAAAAGGCGGCGACCCGTTCGTGTTTGGCCGAGGGGGCGAAGAGGCGCTCGTCCTCGCCGAGGCGGACATCCCCTTCGAGGTGGTACCAGGTGTGAGCGCAGGCTCGGCTGTCCCCGCTGCCGCTGGCATCCCTATCACACACCGCGGGCTGTCAGCCTCGGCGACACTTGTGACCGGGCATGAGGATCCCTCAAAGCCGACGAGCGACGTGGACTGGGAGCTGCTCGGCGGGCTGCCGGGAACGCTCTGCATCTTCATGGGCGTCCACAACGCCGCGAAGATCGCCGAGGGGCTTATGGCCGGCGGACGACGGGTGGACGAGCCTGTCGCAGTCATCTGCCGAGGAGCCACTCCCGACCAATGCACACTCGTGACCACACTGGGCGCGCTTGCGGCAGACATCGGACGGCACGGCATCAAGGCACCCGCCATGATCGTGGTCGGCGCGGTGGTCGGGTTACGCGAGCGGCTGGGCGGACGAGCTGGATGAGCGTCCGCGTGGGCTGCGATTCCGCGCTTGGAACCGCAACCCACGTGCGCACACACACTGCGACCGCGTCGGCGAGCCGCTTGTTGCCGAGATGCGTGCACACGCGCGCGCGCATTGCGATTCAAGCCTCCGGCCTCAGTCCAGGAAGATCTCCTGCAACTTGCTCATAACGTCGTCGGAGACCACATTCGACCCGCCATAGATCTGGATTTCTGGTGTGCTATACACATAGGCACCTGCCAGATAGCCGGCCCAGATAGGCGAAAGCCTGTTTGGATCGGTAAGGGCAAGGACGCCGCTACGCTGTCCTGCCGCCACACCACCGGCGAGGGCATCCGGAAAATTCAGTCCAGTCGCAACGCCAACAAAATCTTTCCAGGCAAGGTAGTTCTCAAAGGCGTACGCAGCGATCCTTTGTGAGGTCTCGTAGCGGTCAGCCCCAGCTACACGTTGGACCATCGGGCACGTGCTAAGACCTCGCACTGCATGCTCAACGCTATCAGAGACAGCGGCGTTAGACCCAAGTATGACCACATCTGTGATGTCTAGCCCGGTGATGGTGTTTGCCGCAGATGCCGAAAGAGACGTCGGCTGAGTGAGTACCACCGGAATCCTGTTGCTGTAGGCAAGGGGTGACACCGCAAGGCCGTCTGCAAAGTTGTCGCCACGGACCAAAAACGCCTTCTCCATGAAGTACTCGCCTTCAAGGCTTGCAACCTTCTGCGCGATAGCGGCACTCGTCGCATAGCGGTCGGCACCGGCGATGCGCTCAACTTTAAGCCCTGCGCCGGAAAGCTCGGCCTCTACCGCATTAGAGACCGCCGCCGTGGAGCCTATGATGTAGACCTCAGCCGCACCCAGACGGTTGGCCTCTTGAAGAACCCCGTTGCTTAACGCATCCGGCTTCGTGAGCAGGAGTGGTGCCTCAAGCGCGCCTGCAAGCGCGCTTGCAGAGAGAGCGTCTGCGTAATTCATGCCAGTTGCCATGATGATGGCATCTGCAAACTTGAAGTTCCTCTTACTGGCCTCGATTGCCGTCTGGAAACGATCGGCACCGTAAACACGGGCGACGGTATCTTGCTCAGTAACGCTGATGCGGTATGCCCCGACATCATCGTCATACTCACACACCCTGACGTACATGACCGCGTCCTTGCTGGCAGCCCAACTGATCTTCGAGCACCAGTCGTCGGTGCCTCCGTCATCATCATAATCGACAGGCATATCGGTCGGGTCGTCGTAAAGCTCTATGAGCGTGTCCACCCCGTACGCATCGCCCTGAAACGTCTCGATGACATAGGTGTTCCCAGCAACCGCATCAAACTTCACCCAGTCGACATCCCCCGAGAGATGAAACGTGTGCTCCTGGGGAACCCCGTTCGTTGTGATTGTCTTGGCCTGCACAGCCGTGTCGTCCGGCTCATACGCATCAGGCGCGAAATCGGGTG
>Ga0123353_10001116_pt1 | contig 32648 bp, 20 predicted proteins | sample TergutLab28metaG_3_FD_92763 | JGI IMG/M metagenome (GOLD analysis project Ga0123353, IMG submission 92763) | Labiotermes labralis P3 segment gut microbial communities from Petit-Saut dam, French Guiana - Lab288 P3 | ecosystem: Host-associated > Arthropoda: Insects > Digestive system > Gut ... | reverse complement strand
AAGATCGTCCATGACACGTTTCCTTCTGTGCCAAGTCCTTGGGGGACATAATGTTACCAAGAAAAAACGTATCTTCGCAAATCTTGAATGTTTTGTCAATAGTAATCGGTCACAAGGAGAATTGCATAAAATCACAAAATTATTTCATTTGGGCTATTCCATTATTGGAAATAGTCCACTATAATGAAACGACTTGTATGTTTTTGAGATAAAATATCGCTTGTTTTCTTTTTTTATCGAATTTTAATGGAGATTGTCCAGTATAGGACAACCGCATTAAGCATTTTTTTGAGACGGAATAAATTACCATGACCAAATTGATACTTGTCGGTGGATTTTTGGGGAGCGGCAAAACGACTCTGCTTGCGGAAGCGGCCAAGCGATTGGCTGCCGAAGGCAAAGCGGTCGGACTCATCACGAACGATCAGGCACCGGAATTAGTGGACACGCGGCTGCTAAGTCGTGTCGGTTTCAGTGTTTTCGAGGTGGCAGGAAGTTGTTTTTGCTGCAATTTCAGCGGTTTTGTCGAGGCGGTTGAGTCGTTGATAGCCCAAGGTGCGGACACAATCATCGCCGAGCCGGTCGGCAGTTGCACCGATCTTTCCGCAACGATTTTGAACCCGATCAAGCAGTTTCACCCGGAATGGCAACCGGCGCCGCTGACGGCATTGGTCGATCCCAACCGTTTTTCGGAAGTGCTGGGAAAAACGGCCAGTCAGGTTCATCCCGACGCGATTTACATCATGAAACTCCAGATGGACGAAGCGGATCGTATTCTCGTCAATAAGTCCGACACGCTTTCGGTGGCAGGAAAATCGGAAATTCAGCAACTGCTTGCCGACACCTTCCCCGGCAAACCGAGCGGTTTGATTTCCGCCAAAACCGGCGATGGGGTTTCGCAGTGGCTCACGGAAATTCTGCAAGCGACCGATGCCGGAACGACGATTGTTCCTGTCGATTATGACCGTTACGCCCACGGTGAAGCGGTTTTCGGATGGCTGAACGCCACGGCATTGGTCACGAAGAAACAGGATGGTGATATTGAAATCGACGATTTGCTGAATACGATTTTGTCGGCATTTCAGGAAAAACTGCAACAAGCCGGAGCTGAAATCGGCCACGTCAAGGCGATTCTTCATCTCGACGGCAAAGAATGTGTCGCCAACCTGACGCGACTCGACGGAGACATTGATGTTCGCAACACTGAACCGAAATCCGATCAACCGACTCTGATTCTCAATGCCAGAGTGCAGATTTCGCCGGAAAAACTCGAAAACATGGTGCGTGAACTGCTCGAAACCACCGTTTCAGACCGACTCGACATTCAGATTCAATCCCTGCGTTGTCTGATGCCGGGACGTCCCAATCCGACGCATCGTTTTGTGGAAATTGCTTAACATTCATTTTATTTTGCCACGGAATGCACGGAAAAACACGGAATTAAGGCCAAGTGAAAAGAAAAGATTGTTCTGAAATGTCTTTTCCGTGATATTCCGTGTTTTCCGTGGCTAAAAAGACACCATGAACACGCCAACACTGTTTCAAAAAGCCCGTGCCGAATTCCTGGGGACGTTTTTGCTCGTTTTCATCGGTTGCGGCTCCGTTCATACCGCGACGCTCTGCGGGGCGCAAGTCGGTTTATGGCAAATCGCCATCGTTTGGGGACTTGTCATTGCCTTTGCGATTTTCATCACGGGTGCCGTCAGTGGCGGGCATCTCAACCCGGCCATGACGTTGGTTTTTGCCGTGCGACGCGGATTGCCCTGGCGTGACGTCGGCCAATACTGGCTCGGTCAGTTCACCGGTACTTTTTGTGCAGCGGCGTTGCTCTTCGTGCTGTTTCAACCGATGCTCACATCGCATGAAGACGCCCATGGTGTCGAGCGAGGTCAACCGGGCAGCGTGATCACGGCACGATGTTACGGCGAATATTATTCTTCGCCGGATGCTATTGTGAGTCCGGAAACGCCGTGGGACGCAAACGCCTGGGCGGAACAGGCCAAATACGTTCCCCATGGAATCGCGTTTCTGGCCGAGATGTTCGGCACGGCGATTTTGGCCTTGGTTGTCTTTGCATTGATCGATCCTCGCAATCCGGCACGTCCGGCGGCTCATCTTGTGCCGCTGTTTATCGGGCTGACAATTTCGATGCTTATCTCGGTGATCGCCCCGTTGACCCAGGCGGGTTTCAATCCCGCAAGAGATTTTGGCCCGCGATTGTTCGCCTTTTTAGCCGGCTGGGGCAAAGAAGCGATTCCCGGCCCCAACGGCATCGGCTTTCTGACTGTTTACATGATCGCCCCCTGTTGCGGCAGTGTCCTCGGCGGCACGATTTATGACTGGATCATCCGCCCAGCCTTGCCAAAGAGCTCCTTTGGAGAAACGGAATGTCCCTCTTCGGCATTACCGCATGATTCATCTTAACTTTGTTCCTTCGGTCATCTTGAAAACAACAGCAGGAAATCCTTCTCGCTCTGTCGATGTTCCGGCATAGAAGTACCTGGAGTCATCTTCCCAGTTTAACCGGTATTGCAAGGCTTTCAAAAAAGCAATCCTCGCTACTTCACAGGAACGGAAGGAGAACTTCCAAAAATGATGTGGGATTTCGTATGCGTCCAAATCATCCTTGCCTGTCGCTGAAACATAGAGCAGACCTTCTTTCTCGTCATACCAAAAGCTGAGATGCGAAGGGTTACCAAGCAGTGTGATGGTGGTTCGGTTGAGGGAAATCCGCTTTCTTCTCAAGCACGCATTTAATGTTGGCTTAGTCATCATTTTTCTCCTTTTTTCGTTGTCTCATACCACCATATGGTTGGTGTATCAATTCCTCCGCAGTTGGAGGCTTGGGTTCAATGTTGCCACCTCGCCTCTCGCCGGTCTGGTGGTCGATGGTAAGCAACGTGCTACTGAACTTCACTCGCATTTTCTCATCAAGTTCGTCCATCGTATAGCCGAACCGCCCTTTCCAGTCGGACGGCATGTTGACGATGGTGTTGCGTTTCCTTTTGCCGTCTTCGGCTGGCAGAACCTCTGAAAACACCTGCTGAGCTTCGTCGAGATTGAATACCACGATCTTTTTATCGCCAAACTCCTGAAAAATTGCCAGAATGCGATATTTTGCGTTTGGATTCCACTTCATGAAATCAAACAATATTGGACAGAAGTATTTGATGGTACATGTACGTGGAACGTTTCTGCCATTTTTGAAATTAGCGAATTTCAAACCGTTTTTATCATAATCCATCGTCGGCTCAATGATAAGACGAAGATTCGGCTCATCTATGCTGATTGAAACATATTGACAGCTTCGGAAGAGGTTTACGCAGGCCATATTAAACGTAACAGTCCTATGAGCGAGAGTAATTTTTGGTTTGAATGTGTCCGACAAGAATTCACCGCGTACTCGTTGAACCGTCTTCGCTTTGGCTTCACTATAATCACGAAGTCCGCCGCGCTCCTTCTTGATCGGCTCCGCCACTGCGGTGGGAGCGGTTTCGTTGGTTTTACTTTTATCGCTATGTCTGCCCCGACCCCTTTTTACCGGCTCCGTTACTGCGACGGAGTTCTTGTTCTTATTTTTCATGAGCACACCTCATTTCTGCAATTTGTTTTTCCACCTGCTCTCTCGTCAGCGGACTGACGCCAAGTTCAAAGCCTTTGACCAGAGACGGAGGTTCCGACAGTTTCCAATTTTCCAACTTTTCAGCCAGCGCACGCCGGCATAACACCATGTATTCCGGCAGATTCTCTCCGAACTCGGAAATCCAATCGCTGGGGATGGCTTTGGTCAATTTCATATTTTCTCTGAATTGGAACTCGCAACAGGTGAGGTCAAAGATGATGACTTGCTCGTCATTTTTTGAAAAGCAGTTGGCCGTCGCTTTGTATTTCCAGCCTTTCTTCCATCCCATCAGTTGGTAGATAACGTGTGTCAGTTCACGTGCGCGAATGGGAAACGCTTTCCACGGAATAGCGCTCCGATTTCGTTGGGTAGTCTTACGCACGGCGAACAACCGCTCTGTTGGGTGTAATAGCACTTCAACGTAAGCGGGTTCTCTCATAAGAGAGATGCAGCCGGTATTAAAATGCAGTCCACTTTCTGAAAAAGTAATGGCGGCATACCGATTACAGAAAAGTTCTCTGCGTATCCGCTTTGCCCCAGCGATGTGTGCCACTTCCGCTTCGATTTTCGGGAAAGGTATCCGAGCGGTTTCCAAAGCACACAGATAATGGCTCGCACTATAACCGCCAAATGCCGGGTTCATTGGGATGAAGCCGGACAATAATCCTTGCCGGATAACTCTAATGACAAACCTATGGTCGAAGTATGGGGAGACTTGGTTGGACCTCAACAACAACAAGGAGCGGGCATGTTCCGGCCTTGAAACAATGCCATCATGATGATCCGGCTCATAATATATCTTTCGTTGCCCTTTGTTCTGAAGGGCTTTGTGGGATTTATAATTTTCAACAAATGTTTTTTGCATGATAAAATCACCACAATACTTTTCATTTTTCAAAATCCCATGTACACTGCTTGGTGACCATGTTAAATTCCCTGCCGCCGTCGGACGTGAAAGGGATGTCATCACCTCGGAAATCTTCTTCGTAGAATAACCCGCCAAGAAAAGGTCGTAGATAAGCCGAACTGTTTTTGCTCCTTCCGGTTCAATCTTGATTGCATACTTCCCATCTTTTTCATATCCGAGCAGATTGGTTGGACAGAAATAATTGCCGTTCTCAAAGCATCTGTTGTTTCCAAACTTGACAGATTTTGACTTCAACTCGCTTTCGAGTTCCGCACACATGGCGAGCGTTGCAAGAAAAATTATGTTATTGGCTTCAAGAGTGTTGAGATTATTGTTTTCAAAATAGACGCCAACCGGCGGGTCAAGGGTAAGTAACAATTGTACCGTATTCAGACAGTCAACGATGTTTCTTGCAAAACGAGAAACATCTTTTACAACAATCAAATCTATTCTTCTCGCTAGACAATCTTCAAGCATCCGGTTAAACTCTTTGCGGTTGTGAGTGCTGGTTCCGCTGATTCCATCATCGACGTACAGACCGACATACTCCCATTTGGGATTTGCGCGGATGGTGGTCTCATAATGATCCTTCTGATTTTTCAGGCTGTTTTCTTGGTCACTGCAGTCGGTGGACACACGAGTGTAACCGGCGACCTTATAAATCTTCTGTCGCCAATCTTTGTTCTCATAGATGGAAGCGACTTCCGATACGATTCTATTGTTGTGATTTCTTCCCATGATATTTTTTCTTTGCAGCGAACAATATCAACCCTCGACTTGTTTTATGGATTCAGTATCGTCGAAAAGACGGAAGTTCGCTAAAGGGCGGCGGCGAGTTCATCAATTTGACGTTTCCACCGCCGGGGAATTGGTCCGCAATCTATCACACTTATCGGAATCACTGAAGCGGGTCTCTTTCCGCCAAATATTGCTTTATGCCGCCAAATTTGGCGGAAAGAAGCTTTATCGAAATGACCCATCTTGTAAATGATAGTTTCACCGGCATATTTTTGCTCCTGAGTTTCTTATTTGTCGATTCAACAATTTGTCGAATCGCTCCATCAGACAGTTCTTTGGCCAACGAGTCTTTTGCGTTTCTGTCCATTTCGCCACCGTTCTGCACAAGCTCATGGAGAAAATTGCATTGCTTTGGCGAAAGTGGACACGCCCAAAAAGCTGTACCGATATGAACGATGAGGCAGTTGTTTTCCCCAACGACGACCACGGACGGGGTTTTATCGCCGTTTTGTGATGCCACAATGTCAAAAAGTTGCTTCAATTCAACCAACTTCGCTTTGAACTGTGCCGTGAGGTTTTCCATTGGTTTCATAAGGTTTTCCTTTCTAAAAGAGTAAAGTGGGAAAACCTTCATTGTGATTTTCAGACTCAGATTTTCAGTGTCGTTCGAGTCGGTTGGGCGCATTTTTGGACCATTCTAACTGTTCGGGATTGGGATTCCCCCTACAAAATCCTTGATATTCGTAGGGATTTTATAAGGGAGTACACGGCGGTCATTTTGGGAACAGTGAGAAACGCTCTTTTTAGCCAGACCGGGACGCGGTTGGACAAAGGGCTACCCTGGACCGCCATGGGCGGTGGAGTAAGAACTTGGCGAAAATACGATCTTCACCTCGGAACGCAATGTGGGCGAACAATCGCGGCGACAGTGGTGGACTTGTTTCCGATCACCTCACTGTCCATCAGAGAGAGCACCGCGTTTTTCACATAGATTCCACCGCCGTTTGTCGCGTTTCCACCGGTAATGGTCAAGACGACAAGCGTAACATCACAACCGACAATGCTAAACACCCGCGATTTTTGGTCGGCGTTGATGGTGATGTTCATGTCGGAAGCGTCAATCGTGATGTTCTTGTCGATATAAAGTTCGTTGCCGTTTAGCGTGATGGTTTTTCCATACAACTCCGGCGCAAACGTGATCGTGTCCCCGGCATTGGCATAAGCAATCGCTTCACGCAAGGAAATGAGTCCATCTAACGGATCAACGACATCATCCAGCGTCGTCACGATGATGGATGAAAATTGTTGTTCCGCAACCGTCCATTCGGTGTGAATCGTTCCACTGACGGCAAGACCGTTGACATCTGTAAACGCTGAGCCGTTGACGGTCAGAACATAAATTCCGATTCCGTCAAGTTGGTTGTTCCAACGGATCACGTAGGTCGTGCCGCTTCCGGAAACATCAAATGTCATGCCGCTAACAATGACATTGTCTTTCGTAACTGAAATCGCGGTAATCGCTTCATCATATGTCACGGAATCACTGAACACCAAGGTGACGGAATGGACGGGATCATAAGGATGCTGCTGCGTCGCAGGCGTCAGACTGACAAACTCCACCTCAGGAGTCGTGGTGCTTGTCGGCGTCAGGTAAAACGTGGACACGAACTCGTCGCCGGGATTGCCGTCGCTGGTAAACGACATGGCGTTTCGTCCGAGGTAGAGGCGGATTTTGCCGTCCTGTGAACCGACCAGCAAATCAAGCACGCCGTCGTTGTTGTAATCGACGACAAACGGCCGCGTTCGGGCGGAACCGTCAAGTTTTATGTCCGTGTCACTCGCCTGGAGCCGTTGACCTGTCGTGAACCTTGGCGCGGCGTCCGTTCCAACGTTTTGGTAGTACCAGATGCTGCCGTCGGTGTTGCCGATCACGAGGTCCTTCTTGCCGTCACCGTTGAGATCGACCACGGACACGGCGGCGCGACCGGAACTGACGACAAGATCATTGTCGTTGAGCTGAATGATTGATTCCGTCTCAAAAACGGGGGCACCCGAATCGGAACTGTTCAGGAAAACGTGAATCTTGCCGTCAAGACCGCCGACGACCAAATCGAACCGTCCGTCGTTGTTCCAGTCAACAATGTCGAAGACGGCGCGAGCACCGACGTTCAAATTTCGGGCATTTTCACCGGTTCCCACCTGAACGAAGGTCGGCGGGGCAAATATCGGATTATCTTTGGAGCCGATGTTGAGAAACACCTGGATTTGGCCGTCGGAACGTCCGACGACAAGGTCCATGAGCCCATTGCCATTCCAGTCAACCAGTCGCGGAGCGGCACCCTGACATCCACTTGCGTCGATTTTCAATTCCGTGTCGCCACACATTGCGTAGAAGAACGTGGTGAACACAGGCTCTTCCGCCGTTCCTGAATTGAGGTAAACACGAATCCGCCCGAAGCCGTCGTTTGACATTTCACCGACAATCAAGTTGGGAATCCCGTCACCATTCCAGTCCGCAAAAACAGGCACGGAATAAGAATCGACAATGATCGGCGAAGAAGCTGCCATGATTTCAATCGCCTCGGCAAAAACGGGAATTGAATGTTGCGTGCTGTCTGCCCGACTTCCACGAAGCTCATTCCCCGCCTTGTCATAAATTGCGGAACCGTCGATCTTCAATTCGAGGTTTGCACCTCCGTTGGGAATTTCGGAGAGTAACCCTTCAAGTGAAACAGACAATGTCATGGTTCTCGCATTGTAAGTAAAACGATCCTGTGGAATGGAGATGGTTTCACTACCCAACACAAGGCGAACGGCACCGGAAATCGTTCCATTATTGATCAGTTCGACGATATTGGTCGATTTGGAAAACGCCACTTCGATCACGTCCATTGAATGATTGGAACTACTCGTGGGAGTTCGGACGTCGATCACGAACGGTGCGGTCATATCGACGTAAATCGTGCGTTCAAATTCCTCCCAATTCCCGGCACGGTCACTCACGCGAATGACGAAATCATGGATACCTTCCCGCATGAAATCGACCACAAGGTTGAATTCCGTCGTATCGATTAGCGTAACTGCGGCAAGTTGATAGCCCGTGCTCTTGTCATAAATTTGAACGGTCAGGTTCGGCTTGGAGAAAGAACCTTGCAACCGATTGGACTCCGAATTCGAGTAAAACACGAGGTTGTCTGCAACATTATAAACCGGGACACTCTCCCGCAAGGCAAGCGGTCCATATAGCATTGTGGTGCGTGCTAATGTCGATGTGAAATTGATGGGTGCCGTGTCCATCTCCCAAGAAATCGACGCTGTTCCCAAACCAGCATTGCCGCTCAGGTCTTTGACTCCCGCAAGATTGATGGAAATGGTATATTGGCCATCAGGTTGTGTGAACGGCTCAAGCCCCGTGATGATCCACTGGGTTCCCTGGTCATTCGACGTGACAAGGCGAACGATGACACGATTGTCAAGTGGAATATTGACGCCGTTTCGCGTCAATACGAGATTGCGATAATCGAAACTTGATGCGTCAATGCGTTCGGAAAATTCGAGGTACAAGGAATTGTAAGCATAATTCGTGGAATCTCGTGTCACGCCCGACCATTCCGCCTTGTCGGGGCCAACGGTGTCTTTGACCCACGCGATGGTTTCCTGCCCGATGCCTTTGACCATGTCGGTTCCGGTCACGCCGGTCACGTTGATCGTCAATTCATAGTAACCATCCTGTGAAGTCAACGCAGCCAAACCGCTGATGCGCCAATGTGTATCAGAAACCCGCATGATGGTCACGGACTCGTTGATGAGATTTTCGCCGCCATCGCAGGTCAGCGTCAGGGCAGAACGATCAAGCGAACCGTCTGCAATCGGTAGTGAAAAATGAATGTCGAGGCTGTCGAGGGACGATTGGCCGAACGGAGCCGGCGTGTTGTCGATGGCAACGATGATCGGCGAATTGGTCGCCTTGATCCAACGTGCGAATGCAACCCCGGTGCCGGGCGTTCCGAACACATCATGGATGCCTGACGTGTGAACGGTCAACACATATTCACCGTCCGCTCGCGTGAATTCCGCAAGACCATTGATGCGGTACAGCGTTCCCTCGACATGTTCGATGGTGACATTCTTGTTCAGCAGGTTACCGCTTTGCCCGCGTGTGAGCGTCAGGTCTTGCCATGTGAACGAGTCTAGGTCGATCTCGCGGTTGAACTGGATATCAAAACCGGAAACTGGTGTTTCCGTCAGCCTGTTCGGCACCTGTTCGACGTATTCGACGCTAAGCGGAATGTCAATGATGCTCTCAAAATAGAAGACGTACTGCCCCGTGCTGTCGTAATCGAGCAGGTGCAGGTTCTGTTCGTAAACCGCCCTTTGCGAGCCTGTGATAAAGGTACGGTCGGTTTGCCAGAAATTTTCGAGCGGCACTTCAGTCCCGTCGGAACGTTCGACGCGATAGAGTCGATACATCGACGAGTCGATCTCGGTATCACTCAGCCGCAAATAACCCCAACCGGACGGCATGGCGGCAGAAACGATCATCGAAAAACCCATCGCCGAATCGGTCTTCCCAGAAATCGTCCCATCGGAGCAATACCCGACGTCATGGATGGAACCGTCCGACATATAAAGCGTGTCGGGAACACCACCATACAAAGTATTGTGATCGTTGACGAGCATGTCGGGCAAACCGTCGCCGTTGGCATTGACTGTGCGGATCAGTTCGTGAATCTCAATCGACTTGATCAGCGAGAATTGCAGGTCGTTGAACCCGTTGATGTGGCGGAACGACGCCTGGAAATCGGTGAATTGCCCCTGGAGTGTCGAAATCATGTACCATTGCCCGATGGCGATGCCGCCGGGATCAATGTCGCCGAAGTTGACGGTCAGCGACGGCGAATAATCCTTGCCGTTGACCCTGCTGCCGACGATGGCGAAGTCAACGAGCAGTCCTTTTTCGTTGTCGACAATGGTCGGCTGGCCGGACTCAATGCGCATTTGCTGTGCCGTGCCGCCGCCGTTGTTGACGACCATGACAACCAGCTCAAACGGAACGGACGGTTCGATTTCCTCCGTCCAGGGATCGTCGCCGTAAACGTCGCGCTGCCAGAAATAGACGAGATCAAGTTCCGGCTGCGGATACACGGTGATGCCGACAGCGGTAAGCGGAATGGAAATCGCCTGGCCGTTTTCGGTGTAGCGGAGAAACCCGCCAACGTAATAGACTTCGGGCCCGTATTTCGCCAGTTCGGTCGAGGGGATGAAAATCCAATTGGCCTTTCCGGTTGTTTGTGCAGCAAGGTTCCCGACGCAACTTTCCGGTGTACCGCTTGTAGCAAAGAACCCGGTCGTCACCGGCGGATAAATGCCGAAAAATCGTGTCACATCATTCCCGTAAGCGTCTGTGATGATGATATCGACCCCAACATCAGTAAGCGGATTCACCGAACTGTTCAGCACCAACTGGGCATCAAAGGCATCGCGCGTGAGTACCGCCGTTTGCTTGAGTTGGAGGGAAACCTTTGCGCAAACGCCTCCTGCAATTCTGGCTTCAACTGTATCACTAAGTTGCTGACGCACAGTCATATACGCATCAAGGACATTGGAATACCCTTCGAGTATTACGGCATCATCCAGATCAATGGCATGTGAAACAAGGGCGTAAAGATATTCATAATCAATGAAATCGGTGCTTTCGCCTTCCGGAATATCACTCAGTGTAAATATTCCCCTTTCGTAATAGTCAACTGTGCGATTCCATCTGTCAATTAATCGAAGTACATCGGAAGGAATCATGTTTTCAGGGGTTGGCATTTCAAGTAAAACGGTAATATCAGATTCCAACAGAGTCCCTTTTTCCGCAAGTATCCAAAAACTTTCCATGAAGTCAAAGAACTTGTTTCCAATATCTGAATTTTGCCAGACAGAAATTCCAGTAATATATTCGACCCAATAATAGGACTCAAGAAGTTGGTCAAATCGTATCACAAATTGATCAATGATATGGTCAAGTTCAGAAATCCCTGTTCGAGAAAAATGATTTCTGACGGAAGGAAGGTAGGATGCCAATGGCATGGCAAGAGAAGCCGCTGAAACGGAATTTGAACTAAAAAAGAATTCACCTAATCCTCCAAGACAAGCTGTAATAGCCGATCCAATTGCCCACCCACAGTCGAAAGCCCCTTTTAGTTTAAGAGCATTACTTGCCCAGCCTTTTTGGAAAATACAACCTGCAGCAGTCCAAACATAGTCCCAAGCATTGTGACCTGAATTGATGGCACCTACTTCAGTCCAAACAAAATCTCGAAAACAAGTTCCCTCCCGAAAGAAAGGGATGCAGTTTGCCAATGCATTGAAGATCGCCTTGTAGCAAGGTTCACAATCCTCGTCTTGAGAAACCGTAACCGGCGTTGTTCTTTCATTGATTGATGCCGATTTGTTACCCGATGAATATGAACCAAAAGAACTGGGAGCTGTGTATGTATTCCCACCACCAATCCCGCCAGTGATAATACCTCCACCTCCTCCGCCACCGGAGTATTTAATTGGAGCACATACATAATCTCGAGGTGGGTTGACATGAACAACCCCCCACACCCATTGAGTACCATTGCAATAATAACCATATACTGTCGATCCCTTAATATGACATATCTTTGTATCATTCGCTGCCGCCACCACTTGTGCCGCCGTCGCATTGATCGCCGCCGCAGTGGCTGGTGACATCATTGCCCCTTCATCGTAAAACGCTGCTTGGTTCATTGGGATGCCGTTAAAATTCACCTCCGATTGTGCGGCAAAGGGTGCCGGGGCGGGTTCCTCGCCGGGGGCGATGCGTTCGGCGATGATCGTGATCGTCATGGACGACTTCGCGGGCAGTTTGTCGATCTTGTCCACCAGTTTAATGATTCGGATTTCCGGATGATCTTCAAAATAAATGCCGACATCATTCGCCGCGATGAGGCCGTGGTTGGTGAACGTGATATCGATCTGTTTTTTCTGGCCGACGGAAAGCAGGTCGGACAGGTCAATCGACGCCGGCTCCATGACGACCGCCGGCACGGGAACGTTCGTCTCATATTTCGCTGCGACCGTGATTTCGTACTTGTCCTCGATCGTCGCCGGCGTCACGGTCCATTCGTAGGTCACCGCCTGGTACGGCATGAACGCCGTTTGAGCCGTCGTTTCGCCGGGGCGGACTTCCAGCGTTGCATAATACGAATCGTGCTTGTCAGTGCTGATGCGGACATCGTAATACCCGGCGGGAAGCTCGCGAACCAGCAAATTGCCTTCGCTGTCCGTCGTGCCATAGCTGACCAGCGACCGCGTGCGCGAATCGGTGATCGTGACCTGGGCGTTGGAAAGGCCGGCCTTGTCGTCTGTGAAATAGTAGTATTCGTCCACCGCCTTAAGCGAAAGATCACCTTTTGCCTGTTCCGGCGAGAACACCTTGAAGCGGAATGGGATCGTCATGCCCGTGTTGGTGTAATTCAGCGCGATCTGGCCGGTGAACTCCGTCAAAGCCATGTTCGCGGCGGGGGTCAACAGGAGCCTGACTGTTCCCGTTTCGCCCGGTGCCAGCGACGGCAATGTCGTGCCGTTGAGGGCACTCAGCCACGGCACATTTGGCAACGCCAGTGTGATCGGCCCGGAATTGATGTTCGACTCGTTCGTGATTTCAAATTCAATGATCCGCTGCTGTCCTTGGATCAGGAATTCATCGATTTTTTTCGTGAACGTTGTCAGGTTCGCCTGGCCGGGATAAATGTTCAAAAAGACAGGAACATCAACGTAATTCGTTTCATTTGACCACAATCGCAATGTCACCGTTGACACGGGAATGGAGGCATTGAGTGCTGTTACGGTCACGCTGACTTGCGTGCTGCCGTTCGGCGGGATGACATTGTTGCAATGGATTTCCATTTGGACATTGTCGGGCATCCCGATGACTTCGCACTTGATGCCCGTCATCGGAATGTTTGCGACGTTGTGGATTGTGAACGTGCCCGTGACCGATTCTTTTTCGCCGACGTGGAATGTCCCTCGCGTCGGGGCAACGACCATTTTCATGATGCTGAACGTCGCCTGGATCGGCAGTTGTCCCGTAGCACCGGGGTAAACCGCCCCAAGTTGATATGTACCCATTTCGTCCTTGAGTGGTGTCCAATAATACTCGAATGTCCCGTCGGCACCGGTCTGGACGCGAATCGTGCGCACGCCGCCTTGCGAGACGATGTAAACATCGACTGCGGCATTGGCGACAGGTTGCAGCGTGACAATATCATTGGCCTGGCCGTACAATCGCACGGGCGTATTCGGATCGACCTTATTCGAGTCTGTGTGAACAATTGCAACGTAAGGGGCATACGTGTTGATTGCACTCTTCGAGACCGACGTGTTGTTGGTTTTGATGGATTCCTTGACCTGGTTGTTCGTGTCAACCGTGACGATGATCCAATACTGACCGACCCGGTCGGGAAGCGTCAAGGAAACGGTGTGGCTGACTTCGTTGCTTCCGGGCGTTGCGGATAGGTTCCCCGAACGTTCGAATGCGCCGATCAGAATGGAACTTCCCGTCAGGTTAGGCGTGCTTGAAATCCAGACTTTTTCCTGCCACGAACCGGCTGCGATCAGGTTGCCCTGATTGCGAACCGTGTAGGAAATTTGCGTTTGCTTTGTTGCGAAGCCTTCCAAAGGAACAGTGATCTGGGAAACGATCAAATCCGCCGCAGCGGTGTTGGTGATGAGCGCCGTGGCCGACGATTTGACAAAACCTTCTGCCGTGCCAATGATTGTCACCCAAATGTCATCGCTTGTGATGTTGCCTGAGGTCGTGCCAATGGGGATTCTCGTTGATACCGAGCCTGCGGGAATCGTGACGGTCGTGGGGAATGTAAGTATTCCGGCAACCGTGGCCGACAGCGTGATCGTCAACGGCTGTGAAGTATCCGCCGTATTGCGTGAGACCGTCAGGTAGGTGGCAACGGACTGCCCTTCCTCCAGGATGATTTTTTCCAACCGCATCTGAAGCGCGGCAACGTTGTCGTCAAGGACATGAATGATTCCGGTTGTCATCCCCGCGTTGATGTCCGGCGTCGAGCAATCGCAGGACGGAATGACACCGACGGCGGTGATTGTCACGTCAATCGTTCCGTCAACGATGCCGTCACCGAGCGAGGCCATGTAAAAATCGACCGATGCTTTCCCAGCGGGAATAATCACTTCGGCGGGAACAAGAATCTTGTCCGGTCTGCTCGACGTCAAACGAACGAGCAAATTATCGTTGGTCGTTTCGTTGCGGGAGATCGTTCCCATGAGCGCGTTGCCGCCGGCTCCTTTCACCACCGTGTCGGTAACAAATGTCAGTGCGAGTTCGGGTCGGTAATGACTGCCGACGAAAATTTCGGTGATTCCGCTCGAAAAACCGGTAGAAATCGCGGAAATTTTGACCCATTCGTCTGGTTTTGGAGATTTGTCGTCAATGGCTTTGACCGTGATCGTCACGGAACTCTCCCCGGCGGGAATCAAAACCGTCCCCGGCAAATTCAGTTGCTTGGCGGTCGATTGCCGCAGGTTGACGTAAAGCGACTTGTCGAATCCGTAATCCCGCGTGATGGTCAATTCAAATGAATCGCCCGCGTTGACGTGGTCGAGGGCCGTTCCATCGCGTGTCATCGCAAGGGTGAGCGTCGGCATGTCGATGTCCATTGAGGAAATCCTCGTTGTCGCAACGTTGAACTGCGAATCGGCAGCCGTGGCCGTGAAATCCGCCCAATGTTCACCGCTCACAATACCGTCGTGCAAGGCCACAACATTGAACGTTACACTTGCTTGCCCTGCGGGAATCGTGACGCTTTGTGGGATGCGGAAATATTCCGTGTTATTGTTGGTGAGCGTCACAGTGAGCGGTTGCGACAGGTCGCCGCTACGGGAAATCGTTGCCGCAATCGTTTGGCCTTCGTTCACACGCGCCGTTGTTTTTTCGGAATTTGTCGTCGCGGAATTGAACGTCATGCTCAAAAGTTTTGGGACCATGATCGTTTTTTCCGAAACACCGATGTTGTTGCTCTTGTCCAGTTCGACGATTTTGTTTGACGTGTCCGTTTGAACGATGATATAATACTCCCCCTCGACCCACGTCGCGGGAATGCGGACAGTTGCCCGCCGGTTGATCGACGGCCAGTCCGGCTGCAAGGGATACTCAGGCGAACACGTGACCGTTTGTAACGCAATCGCGCCTTTCATCGTTCCATCCTTGGAAAGGTAAATCGTTTCCTGCCACGAACCGGAGGTCGGACGTTCGCCGAGGTTTGTCGTCACCCAAGCAATATCGACGACACCGCCCGGCACGGGATTGGAAAGACACCGAACATCGGTGACCGTCAAATCGCTCAATTGCGGGTGAACCAGTTCAATGGCGCGACTGACAATATTGTTGTTCCGTTCGGTGTACTCCAAAATGGAGTTGTTCACGTCGGTGAAAATAATGATGTAATACGTCCCCGGTGTCCAGGTCACGGTGTCCATCGGGATCATGATGCGCTTCGTGTTTTCATAATATTCGCCGACTTCTAGCGCAACGCCGAACGTACTGCCGGTTCCACAATTGACGGACGCAAGTAGGTAGGCCGATGAATCGAACGTCGGTTTTTTCGAGAGGTAAATCCGATCCACCCACGAGCCGAGCGCGTCGGCATAGCCGACATTCGTGACGATCCATGAAACATCAAATACGGTTCCAAGTTCCGCGACGGCGGGCGGGAACTCATCCGAAAGGCTCACTTCCAGGTCCGGGAGCGAAATGACGACAAAACCTTCATAAATATCGTCCTCTTCGCCATTGATGTCATTCCCGTTTTGATTCATCGGCAAGCCTAACAGGTTTTTAATCTGCGGCCCGACCTTGACGTCATACTTGCCGTTGAATTCGTCGTCAATCGCGAGAAAAATCCGCCAGGAATCCCCTTTGGAATTGAGTTTTTGAATCGACCGGATTCCGATGCGCTGACCGGCTTCATTGCGTACATCAAATTGTGCCGCCACAACCGTCGCCGGATCAATCGCCTGATCGAAAATCACGTCGAAATACGGCCGCGTGATGCCCCGGGACGTATTGCTGCATGGAATCAGTGCAATCACCTTCGGTCCAGACTGCCACCCGACCGTGAAAATCAGTTCCGTATTGTTCCATTGAACCGCCAGCGACGAATAGCCGCCGAAATCCAAACCGTCGATGTACAGGTATTCCGCCGCATCGAATGACGCATAACGGATCGGACGGAATGAAATATTGGTCGCCGACGGAGTGTAGTAATTGTGCCGCAGGATATTGATCCTGCCATCGAATGAAGCACGCCCCCCGATCGTCAGAATGTCATAAGTGGTGTTTCCCCAAATGCGGATGTTAATTGCCCCAGTACGTCCTTGCACAAACGAGCCTGCAATGGTGATCGTCCCTTCCGGTGCGATGGTTCCCTGGTTGATGACGGTTACGTTGACATTCGAGATATGCCCCGCTCCGGTCAATGTGATCTTGGGACCCAAGGTGAACATGGCAGGATTCTCCACCGTACCACCGGTCACATTGATCGTGCCGTTATTCAGAATGATCGTGCCGGTGCCGTCCAAAGCCACGTCGGGTCCTTGCATTGTCACCGTTCCTGAAACGGTCAATGTCCCGGCAAAATCCAATCCGTTGATGATCGTCACATTGGACGCGATGGTCATGTCCTCATCCAGCCGAACGCCATCCAGCCTGATTGAACCGCCTTTTTCCATGAATCTCAAACCATCGCGTGCGGCAACAATCCCCCCGCGAATGGTTGCATTGCTGAACGTCCACAGACTGGTCACGGCATCATAATAAAACGTTTTGCCCTCATTGACCAAAATCCCGGAAAAAACCAGACTGCCGCTGGTCCTGGAAATGGTCCCGTGATTCTCGACTTCCGCACTCAGTGTAAGCGATCCCAGTCCGGATTCAATGGTGCCGTAATTGACAATTTTTCCGTTTGTCGATTCAATGAAATTACGGTTATCGCCATACGAACTTGTAATCCGAACATTCTTCCCCACCGTCAACACGGCAGGCGTTTCTTCCGTCCCTTCAACTCGGAAATATTCACTGACATAAGAATAATCATGGTAGATCAAATCCACCGTGCCTGTACCATCAAGCGTCTGCGTTCCGACAAATTTGACCGTGCCGCCACCACGGATACCAAGCGTCCCCGAAAGCGTCAGACCGTTCAATACCGTCAACGTGCCACCTACCGTCACGTCGCCAACCGTCACACCGTTAAAGGTTGTGGTGGCGATATTTGCTCCCAAATCAGTAATCGTTCCACCGACAATGACCGTCGTATTCGTGAACGTAACGCTTCCGCTCAACGCTCGGATCGTATTATTGTTCACATTATTTATGGTTGTGTTGATTGTCAACGTTCCGCCGTTGGCCTGAATCGTCCCATGATTTTCCGTCTCGACACTCAGTGCAAGCGATCCCAGTCCAGATGCAATGGTGCCGTGGTTGACGATTTTTCCGTTTGTCGATTCAATGAAATTACGGTTGTCACCGTACGAACTTGTGACCAGGACATTTTCCCCTACCGTCAGCACCGCGGACATTTCTTCCGTTCCTTCAACTCGGAAATAATTGCTGACATAAGAATAATCACGGTAGATCAAATCCACCGTGCCTGTACCATCAAGCGTCTGCGTTCCGACAAATTTGACCGTGCCGCCACCACTGATACCAAGTGTCCCCGAAAGCGTCAGACCGTTCAGCACCGTCAACGTGCCACCTACTGTCACGTCACCCACCGTCACACCGTCAAAAATTGCCGTGCTGCCGCCGACATTCACCGTGCCATCAATCCTATCGATTACACCACCGATCACATTCGCATTGCCCGAAAAATTCAGCATTCCTGCATGACAGAGGAATTCACCATGTATGTTGTCAACAGTGCTCTGAATATTCATTGTTCCGCCGTTGGCCTGAATCATTCCCCGGTTTTCCGTCTCGGCACTCAATGTAAGTGATCCTTGTTGCGCTTCAATGGTGCCGTAGTTGACGATCCTGCCGTTCGTCGAGGTAATGAATGTCGTCTGACTGCCTGTACCTGTAATCTGTGCGTTTTCTCCCACTGTCAACACCGCAAATGACTCTTCCGTGCCCTGCACGCGAAGGTAAGCGGGATAACTAACAGTGTAGTTATTGATTAAATTTACCGTTCCTGTTCCGCCAAGTGTCTGAGTCCCGACAAATTGGATGATGCTATTATAATTGACTGCCAGTGTACCTGACAGCGTCAGGCCGTTTACCACCGTCAGCGTGCCACCTACTGTCACGTCGCCCACCGTCACACCGTCAAAAATTGCCGTGTTGCCGCCGACATTCACCGTGCCATCAATCCTATCAATAACGCCACCGATCACATTCGCATTGCCCGAAAAATTCAGCGTTCCTGCATGGCAGAGAATTTCCCCCTGCATGTTGTCAACGGTGCTCTGAACATTCATCGTCCCGCCGCTTGACTGAATTGTTCCATGATTTTCGACTTCCGCACTCAGAGTGAGCGTCCCTTCTTCCGATTCGATGGTTCCGTAGTTGACAATCCTCCCGTTCATCGATTCAATGGATTTGGAGTAAGCCGTTGTACCTGTGATCCGTACATTTTCACCCACCGTCAGCACGGCAGGCGTTTCTTCCGTTCCTTCAACACGAATGCGGCGGCCGTTGAGGTTGCTGTTGAGATTCACCGTTCCAGTCCCGCCAAGAGTCTGCGTCCCCACAAAGGTCACAACGCTGGTATAAATGCCATCACCGATGTTCAACGCCCCCGCAAGCGTCAGACCATTGACCACCGTCAATGTCGTATTGTGGCTAATCGTCACGTCACCAACCGTCACGCCGTCAAAAATTGCCGTGCTGCCGCTCACTACGAATTGCGTGTTTTCCAGCTTGTCCCATATCCCGTTTTTCAGTGTTCCGCCACTGAGTGTGAAATTCTGGGTGAAGTAGGCGACCTCGGAAACCTCAAGGGTGCCGCCGGTCATGGTGATTCTTTCGTTGCTGGTCAAACTCTTGATGGCAATGTCATTTCCCGTCCTGATTTCGATCACGGGGTCAAGTGTCGCCAAGTCAATGATCACATCGTCGTCTTTGGTTGGCAGCGCATTGCCCGACCAATTGGCCGCGTCTCCCCACGACCTGCCGTCCCCACCGCCGTCCCAAGTGACAATCGCCAGCAATTGACGCTCCTCCAATGGCTCGAACAGCAGATGCCTCGCTTTGGTGTGCGAACGTGATTTGCTTGAAACAGATTGGGAATTTTCTCTTTTTCCAAAGATTTTTGCGATAAGACTTTTCATAATCATGAGGCCTTACTAAAAAGGTAATGAAATTGCGTGCGGTAAAAACAAAAGCACAAGCATCGTAACCTATAAGCTGAAACAATACTAATTTCTAATCATATTGCCATTTTGCCGCTTTTTCAATCAGGAGACAGGAAATGGCAAGGAGTTTTTTGAAGGTCGCCATTTTTTGAACAAAATCCAGACAACGGACAAAGGCAGAACACCTTAACAATAGAAGAAGGGAAACGTCATGATTCTCTCTGGAAGTCGTTTCATAACTGGTTTTTGGTGATTTTGATACCGGAAGACCTGTTTTGGAGAAAAACTCAATAGAAGATGATATGAAGTCGCTCAATTTTGATTGGGTTGAAATCAATACCTTCATTTTTTGTTGAATCGTTGACGTGATTGCAGCGAAAACCGGACATTACGTCGATTTGCCGATGATCTTCCGGAAGAATTCCGCACATTTTTTGACTTCCGCAACATTGCCGTCATTGTAAATGTGGTCGTACTTGATGATGACGGGGCCGGTGAATCCTTGGTTCATCAGCTCCTTCAGAATGGCTTCGGCCTGTCCTTTTCCGGTTCCCCAAGCAACGTCTTGAAGTTTGACATCCGGATCAGCCTGGGGATTGGTGCCGTCGAGGTCTTTCAGATGCACGCTGACCATTCGACCTTTCATGTCACGGATCACTTGGAGCGGATCGAAACCACTACGAATGTAGTGTCCGATATCGGGACAGAACCCCAGAGCCGGAGCGCAATCCTTGACCCGCTTCAAGTTTTCCTGATAGTCCCAGTATCTCGTCGGTTTCGCATGATTGTGGAGCGCAAAGTGAACCCCGTATTCTTCCGCTTGATTTGAAACATCGACAAGTTGTTCGAGAGGCGGCTCCCCTTGTAGGAATTGAAGTCCCATTTCTTTGGCAAAGTCAAACTCTTGCGATGTTCCTTGGCAACCGCCAAGACTGATGGCGCGGATGTCATGGTCAGTGAGAAGCGACCGCAAATGCTTTCGTTCCTCGGCATTGAGAGTGACAGAACGCTTACTTTCTCCTGCAAAAGAATGACCACCGGCGATTTCCACCTCGTTGATTCCGATCTCTTGCGTTTTCTTGATGATATCGTCGAAATCGAATCGGCGGAGCGTGTACGTTTGGAGAGCCAACGTCATTGCCGCTTTCTTTTCCGGCGTTTGCGAAAGCAACACCGCTCCAGCAGGAAACGTTGCAACCGTAGCGGCGACGAGCCCGGTTTGCAAAAATTGTCTACGTGTCGTCATTGTTTTTTTTGGGGTTAGGCTTTGTCAGGTGATAGAGGGTCTTCACAGTGTTTCGATTTCACGATTTTTAGCGGACACGCCTTTGACGATCATTTCGTCTTGCGCCTCTTTCCAAAACTCGCGGATTTCCGACGGGATGTTCGGATTGTCCTGGAATGTCGCATTGATGAACGCTTCGGCCATTTCGCAGCCGAGAGTTTCCGAAACGATATCTTCGCCCATGCAAAGGCAATTCGCTCCATTGACGACGCGAATGAGCGTCGCAGTTTTCACCGATTCGCAGGCACAGGCCAAGACGCCGGAATACTTGTTCACGGCAATCGCCGCTCCGCTGCCGCTGCCGCAGAAATTGATCGCCAGCAGTGCAACACCGTCCTGTAATGCCTTGGCGACACGCTCCGCAATCGACGGGTATTTGACGAATCGGCTCGTATCATAACAGCCGACATCGACGATTTCGTGACCTCGCTCCGCAAGATGCCGCGAAATGGCCGTTTTGAGTTTGAATCCCTTGACGGGGGCTCCGACGATGATTTTCATGGCAAGGTTTCTCAAGTTTTACGTTTCAATATTTCACGTTCAATATTTTATGACAGGCATCCCGAATGGCGGCGCGTCCGAATCCGTGTTTGTTGAACAGATACTCCTCCGTGGCGATTTCGCCGAATCGGTCGGGCACACCGAGCCGCTTCACCTTCGTCGGCAACTGTTCAGACAGCGTTTCGCAAACGGCACCGCCCAGTCCGCCGATGATGCTCTGGTTTTCCACGCAAACGACCGCGCCGGTTCGCTTGGCCGATTCAATCAAATCCGTTTCGGGAAACGGCTTGACGCTCGGGCAATGTAGCAAATCGACCGAGATGCCGTCTTTCTTCAAATCATCGACCGCCTGTAACGCGAAATGCGTCATGTAACCGGTCGAAACAAGCGTCACGTCTTTTCCTTCGACAAGACGGCGTGCCTTTCCGATATTGAATTCATAAGATGCGTCGAAAATCGCCGGGAGTTTTTGTCGCAACAATTGCATGTACATTCCGCCGGGGGTCGCCGCCATATAGTGCATGACGGCTCGCAATTCGTAAGCGTCACAGGGACTGAAAACCTGCATGTTCGGCATGGCACGCATGATGGCAAGGTCTTGGAAACACATGTGCGTGCCGCCGTTCGGACCTTGCGTAATGCCGGGACCTGTCCCGACGATTTTGACGTTCGTGTTCGCATAAGCGACGCTGAGCGTGATCTGATCGTAAACCCGGCGAGTCGCAAAGCAGCAGAACGACGCACAAAACGGAATCATGCCGTCGCAGGCCAACCCGGCGGCGACGCCGATCATGTTCGCTTCCGCAACGCCGCAATTGATGAAATTGTTCGGATGCCGTTCTGCCACGGTCGGATTCGTGCCGGACGCCTTGCTCAAATCCGCTTCGAGGCAGAAGACCTTGTCGTTTTTTTCGATCAGTTCGTTGAGCACTTGGCCGTAAACAAACCGCATTTCCAATTCGTGAAGTGTCGATGTCATGGTTTGATGAATGCAATGCAAGTTGTCTAATAAGGAAGGGGAAAGGCACCGCCGGTCATGGAAGCGAGGTATTGTTCGTGCGTCGCTTGGTCGGGAACCTTGATATTGTGACTGCCGGCAACGTTTTCGACCATCTTGCAACCTTTCGCCTTGATTGTATGGGCGATAATCATCGTCGGCTTGCCGTTTTGCATTTTTTTGGCCAATTCAATGGTAGTGAAAGCGGCGTCCCAGTTATGGCCGTCCGTTTCCAAGACGTTCCAACCAAATGCCTTCCATTTTTCGGTCAGTGGTTCGAGATCAAGGACATCCGACGTGAAACCGTCGATTTGCAGTTTGTTGTAATCGGTAATCGCAATGAGATTGTCGAGTTTTCGATGGGCGGCGAACATCGCGGCTTCCCAGTTTTGGCCTTCGTTGCTTTCACCGTCGCCGATGATGCAAAACACCTTGTTATGCCGTCCGTCTTTCCTTGCGGCAAGGCACATTCCACAGGCGGCGGAGAGTCCTTGGCCGAGCGAACCGGTCGTCATGTCGATACCAGGCACGGTGCGGGCATCGGCATGACTGGGCAACTTCGTGCCGTCGGCGTTGAGCGTGCCGAACCAACTTTTCGGGAAAAAACCTTTGTACGCAAGCACGGCGTAAAGGACGGGGGCTGCATGTCCTTTTGAAAGGACCAACCGGTCGCGTTCCCTCCACTGCGGATCGTCCGGCATGACGTTCATCGAACGCCAGTAAAGCGTCAGCAAAATCTCGACGAGTGACAGTGCGCCGCCGATGTGTCCGCTGCCGCTACGGCAGATCATATCTGTAATGACGTAACGTAATTCGGCGGCCAAACGGTCCATTTTTTCCCGTTGGAATTCTTCTTTTTCGATACTCATTGGTTAAGAACTAAAAAATTTTTGCATAACGTTGTAAAGCAACACCAAACCGGAGGCGACCAGCACTCCATAAACGATCAAACGGAAAACGCCCTCATTCACGCGATGATGGAGATAATCGCCGACACCGATTCCGAGCAGTAAAAAGGGAAGCGATACCAACAAGAGATCATTGGTCTCCCGCGTCCACACGCCGTCGACGATCCAAACCACCGCCAATACTGTGTTCATGCACAGCCAAAGGAGGCAGATACTGACGCGGAACAACGCTTTCTCTTTCAATGCCCTGGAGGCGTAAATGACGACAAACGGCCCGCCGGTGGCAAAGGCTCCATGAACGACGCCGCCGAGGAACAGGACAAAACGCATCAAGCCACTTTTCTTCACGGGTTCCGTCGATGCGATCGTTTGGTTGCGGCTTTGCCAAGTCATTCGAACACCATGGATCCCGACTCCAATCATAAACAAGGAGAGGATTCCTTTCAAGTAGGTGTCGTCCAGGTTTTTGAAGAGAAGGTATCCGATCGGCAACCCGATGAAAACATACAGGGCGATGAAACCGAACTCTTTCCAAACAATGTGTTTCCATGAGACAAAGACGATATAAGCGGCCAGCAACACGGTATGCAGCGCAAGGACGGGAACGGCCTTGTCCAGTCCCAAAATCATTGCCGCAAACGGCAACGCAAGAACCGTGCTGCCAAACCCGGTAATTCCTTCGAGGGTTTGTGTCACAAACACAATCAGGCCGAGCAGCAAAATGAGCGTCAGCGTCCATTCCATCAGTCGCCAAGCTCTGCATAAATGTTTCGTAAATCGCCTTCCGTCACTTCTTTCGGATTGTTTTTTATCACCGGATGAAAACTTTCCTGAATCAGTGTTTCAACCAATTCGGGACCGATCCCCGCTTCTTTCAGAGTACAGGGCAACGTGCCGAGCCGCTTGAGAACGGTCACGGCGTCAACCATTTCCGCAACAGTATTGAAACCGCAAGCAAGGGCGAATTCCTCCATGCGTCCGTCCATGTACGGCGTATTCAGACGGATCGACGCCTCCATTGTCAGCGCACAGGCCGCTCCGTGCGCCAGACGGGCACGATTCGAAAGCGGATACGAACAGGCGTGCATGATCGCGTTTTTCGGCATGTGGAATGCAATGCCGGCAACGAGTGCCGCGTAGGAAAGCCGCTCACGGGCAACAGGATCGCCCAAATTGTCGTACACTTTCGGCAGATATTCGAAAATTGTCTTCGCCGCTTCCTTGGCCAAAGCGTCGCAGATCGGTTGGTGATTTTTCGACCAATAACCCTCAATGGAATGGCTGAGTGCATCAAGTGCCGTTGCCGCCGTTACCGAAAGCGGTACGGAAATGGTCAAATCGGAGTCGACGACCGCAACGGCCGGATAAAACAACGGCGACGTCATCGGCCCCTTGATGTTTTTCTCCTCGTCGTCCAGCACGGCAATCGGCGTCACTTCGGAACCGGTTCCCGCCGTCGTCGGAACCGCGACGATGGGAATATTTCCGCTGGAAAACACCTTTCCCTCGGAATGGTAAGGGCGAATACTCAAAGCGTCGGTCTTAATGTCAGTCTTTGCGAGGCAGGACGCCGCCTTGGCACAGTCCAACGAACTGCCGCCGCCGACGGCGACGATCGCTTCAGCTTTTTCTTTTCGCAACAATTCCGCCAGAGCGTCGGCGTTGGCGACTGTCGGGTTGGGACGAACGCCATTGAAAACGGCAACCGGTGACAGACTTTCGATAACGGCACGGATACTCGGCAGCTTTCCGACGACCGGGTCAGTGACGACGACGATGCGCCGCCCTGAAAGTTCCGGTATGGAAGCGAGCGCCGCCACCGTACCGCGTCCGAAAACAATTTTCGTTGGTAATTGAAAGGTCCACATAGTAAATTGGTATGGAAATTGATGGGGTAGGCAGCCGACCGCCGGACGGCAACTCGCGGCACTCCGCACAAAAACTCCTGTCAGCAGTCGCCAACGCAACCTTTCATCGGCATTTTCAAAAAATGAATCCGATTCGGCTGGCCATTTTTCACGCGGAGGCATTGCTTCTTTATCCACTTCCGGCACTCATTGATAGCGAGAAGCCGCTGCCTTGATCAACCTCTTGATAGACTCGCGCCGGCTGCTGCTGTTAGATATCAACGCCGCCGCTTCCCTGGCCAGGTCAAGGGTTTCGCGAGCCCCAACCATGTTTCCTATTTTCGCGTGAGCACTGGCAATATCCACGTAGGCACTCGCTTTGTCCGCGGCGTCAGGAATCAACGCTGCCGCTTCCTTGGCCAGCTCAAAGGTTTTGCGAGCCTCTTCCCACATTCTTGTTTTCACCTGAGTCTCGGCAATTTTCAGGTAGGCTTTCACTTTGTCATCGGCGTAAGGGATCAACGCTGCCGCTTCCTTGGCCCCGCCCATGTTTCCCACCTCCACTTGAACAGCGACAATGCCCCTGTAAACCCGCAACTTGTCAAAGTTGTCGGGTATCAACGCCGCCGTTTCCGTGGCCAGGTCAAGGGTTTTGCAAGCCTCGGCCATGTCTTGAGTCTTGGCAATTTCCAGGTAGGCATTCGCTTTATCCGAGGCACCATGGATTCGCGCTGCCGCTTCCTTGGGGTCTTCTGCCTCAGACTTCTTCATCGCCGCTTTCAAAAGAACCTTTTTCTCACGGGAACTGGCAATATCTATCGGCAAAACCTTTTCCGTTTTCTCACTACGTCCTTCTCTGACACTAAAAGACTGAGAACCATCCGAACGTACACCACTAATAGCACTCGCATCGACTCTGTATGTAACGGTAACAAAGTCTCCTTCAATATTGGGGTCGGCACCTAAATCAAGAAGACATTTTATCTCATTGGGTCCACAATTTTCCGACTCCGCAGCAATGTGTAAGACAGTATATGCAGTGACTGTATGATTACCACCAATACCAGAAGAAAAGATTTTTTCTGATTCAACCTTAACGTTGATATCTGCACCTGCTTGGACAAGCATTTTCAACAGTTCAATGCTATTCGCCTTCCGCACAGCAACAAAAAGTGGAATACTGGATTGTCGAATTCCACCCTGATTAACATCAGCCCTCGCTTTAATGAGTTCTTTAACGATTTCAAGATGACCACCTCTAACAGCCTCTAAAAGTGGTGTAATTATATAGTAGTCCTTGCCATCCACCGTTATGTTAACATTTGCCTTATCTTTAATGAGTTCTTTGACAGTGTTAAGATTACCTTTTTGGACGGCAGAAATAAGTTCCTTACCTTTGGCATTGATGTCATCAGCCATGTTGTACCACTTAGCCGACTCAGTGTCGTCCTTTGGGACTCCTTGCCCCTTCTTGTAACAAAACGCCACACCATATACAGCTTTAATATGTCCTTGATCGGCGGCCTTGCGGTACCATTTCACTGCCTCCGTATAGTCGTCTCTATTAGAATAATACTCGCCCAATTGATATTGCGCGTCGGGATCGCCCTTTTTCGCTTCAGCTTGCAAAACATCAAGCGGCATGTTTTGGTCGATTTGGGTGTCGGCTTCGTAATTGCAACCGTACAGTCCAAGCGTCAGCAACAGAAATAGAATTATTGTTTGTTTCATCATTTTCGATTTGGAAATCTTTTGTTTGTTTTTGTTGAGTCAAATTTGGTGTGAGCGGCAACCTACCTCAAAACCATACGCTCTCACCGTTCCGTTTTGCGGAGCGGTTGGGGTGATTTTCCTATTCCATCAACTCCTGTCCCCGGGTTTCTTTGGCGAACAGCACGGCAACCGGACCGAGCAGGTAAAGGAAACTCAAAATCGTGAGTGCTCCCAAAAGGGTGAATCCGCCCCAGGAAACCATCCAGCCGGTAATCAAAAGGAACGGACTCGCCATAAATCGACCCATATTGAAACAAAAACCGGTGCCTGTTCCTCGCAAACGAGTCGGAAACAGTTCCGGGAAATACACGGCATAACCGGCGTGCATTCCGGCGGTGAAAAAACCGAAGATCGGTAGCAGCACGAACAGCGGCGTAATACTCTTCACCCATTGAAAGACGACAAGCGAAATGACAAATGCGCCAAGGTGATAGACGACAAACGTGTTCTTGCGTCCGATCCGTTGTGAAAGTGGTCCGAAATAGACCTGTCCCAAAATCAAACCGAGCGTCGAAATGACCATACCGAGCATTTCCCAACGTTTCAGTTCGCTCCTCTGTTGATCGGTATAAACTCTTTTCTCTTTGCCGTCCGGTGTCTTCTCAAACTCGACTTTGTTTTCGGCAACCATTCGGTTTTCTGCGACAATGCGAATCACGTCTTTTCCCCGCACATGGACGCCCCAAAATGTCGCCATGCCGATGGCCGCCAAGGTGACGCCGATGACGGTTGTACGGATCGTATCCATCTTGAACAAGTCGGTAATGACACCAGCTTTTTGTTTCGGATCCTTTTTCTCTTGTTCTTTGGCCGCCTTCCAACTTTCCGGTTCTTTGAGCCACGAGAAGATAAAGAACACGAGAATCGCCGGCAGCAATCCGAGAGTGAAACAAAGCCGCCACGGCAAGGTTGCCGGTTCGAACCAGTGGTGTGACCACGTCATTAACGAGGACGTTCTGCACCAGGTTTCAACGGCGGCATTACCGAGCAACAGCGCGCCGACAAGAGCGGCCAGCAGGGTTCCGAACGCTCCAAAGGCGTGAAAAATACTTGCCGCATGGGCACGAGCCTTGCTGGGAAATGTTTCCGCCACGAACGCACTGGCAACGGCCCATTGTCCACCGACGCCGACGGCAACGAAAAAGCGAAGAGCGGCCAAATGCCACCAAGCCTGCGAAAACGCGGTCATCCATGTAAAGAACGAGTAAAACAGGATGCTGTACGCCATTGATTTTTTGCGTCCGATTCTGTCGCTCATCATTCCGAAGACAACGCCGCCGAGCGTTCCGCCGAGCAGGAAGGAAACAAGCGCAACGTTATTGTAGAACTCCGCTTTGGCCACCCGTTCCGCGCCTTGAAATCCGGTCAGAAACGACGGCATCGCCTCGTTCATGCTGGCAACGAAAATCTGGCCCTCAAAAATATCAAACATCCAGCCGACCAGCGCAATCGCCAGAACGAGCCATTGATAACGGGTGATTCCCGTGTACCAGCGTTCTTTTGTCTGTTTTTTTGTCATGTTTTCGTTCATAATGAAACCGGTTGTTTATAAATGCGAGACTAAAATTTGAACCGCTTTCAGCGCTGCCTGCTGCGCCGACATTGTAAATACGCACAAAATAGCAAATATTTTCGTTGTCGGCGATGCAGGCGATTCACCGAACAAGCTCAATTTTTATTTGCGGCCCCATAAGTTTTGCGGATTCAAGTGTCGCCGCGGACAGCATCACGGCACGCCGACCGTCTTCTCCCGTACAATGAACGGACGTTTTGCCCTGAACCACCTCGGCCATCAGGTCGAGCTGCTCTTCCAGTTCGAACAGTTCGCCGGTGATTTTTTCGATGGGAATTTCTCGAACTTTCTGGCCGTCAAATGCTTTGAGGAAGAACGACGGATGCAATGTTCGGTCAAGAGCACCGCTCCAACCGCCCCATAACGCGCCTTGAGTTCCGGCGATCTTGACCGTTTGATGATGTTCAAACGCACTGAGCGTTTGCGCAACAACAGCGAAGGCGCCGCTGGAAAATTCGATGGTTGCGCCGACATTGTCCTGCAATTCCGGGCGAGCGGCATCTGTGGAGTTGGCGGAAGCATGGATCGAAACAGGTTGCGTGGATTTCTCGAAATACCAACAGGCCAGATCGAGAAAGTGAATCGGTTCCTCGGCGATCCAATTGCCGACTCGCTTCAAATCGTAGCGCCAACCATCGGCACCGAGACGGTACGGATTTCGTGACAGTTCGACCAAAGCGTAACGCGGCTGGCCGACGAAATCGTCGTCGACCATTTTCTTGATGAGTCCCCAAAGCGACGAGAGACGGAATTGATGCCCAACGGCAAGATGAAGATTTTTCTCCTTGGCCAAACGGATCATGTCGTCGCACTCCGCCGTTGTCATGGCAAACGGCTTCTCGATCAAGAGATGTTTGCCCGCATTGAGAACAGCCATGCCGTGTTCGTGATGCCAATGGTTCGGCGAAACGACGGCAACGATGTCGATGTCCGCCGCAAGGACATTACGATAATCCGTCGAAATGGCAACGTCGGGAAAGTCTTTACGGAGTGCCGCAACCGTGTCTTCCGCAACTTCCGCAACGGCAACCAGTTCGAGTCGGGGATTTTTCCGAATGGCATTGGCGTAACAGCGTCCCCAAGCACCGCCGCCGATGATTCCGTAACGTGTCATGAACGAGGAGTATAGGAGTTGGGAGTTGGGAGTTGGGAGTTGGGAGTTGGGAATTGGGAATTGGGAGTTAAGAGTCCGATTTCCCGGACGACGTCCATCGGTCCCGGTCGAAAACGTTCGGCAAACTGACGCAGTTGCATTCCGTAACGTCCCTTCATCACGACGACGTGATGCGGCATTCCGAGGTTGCAGACGTCAAGAAAAAACCGTTTGACGCCGCTGGGAATCCGAACCGTACCGGCACAACCCTCAATGAATCTCGGCGGTTTTTCGACACGGCCTTCGGCGATTGCCAAGGAATACCGCTCGCCCATCCGCCAAAACCGGAAAAGCGTAACGTCCATATTGTACCGGAGTTCCGCGTCAACCGTGACAGGCTTGCCCGTATTATAATGCACATTGAGCGTCGGTCCACCCGGTTCTCCGATGGGTTGACACATTCCCCACGGTGTTGCACCGCCATGCCAAAGGAGAATGGACTCGTCGTCGTGTTCGAGCCAATCACTGTTGAACGCCGCCGTTTCACTGCCGAGTGCCTTTGCCAACAGACAACCGAGTGCGCCGTCGACGTCGCCCTCTTCGCAGATATTGATTCCGTCGGAAGCGAGTCGCGGTACGGCCAAATACGGCCAGACGCCGAATTCGCTCGGAATCTCCGGCCAACAACGCAGAGCAACGGCGTCCAGCGATTCCGTTTCAATCAGCTTCTGAACCGCCAGGTAAAATCGTGACGAAATATTCCAAACATCGTCGGAAAATTTTACGCCTTCACGAATCGGAAGTCGTAACGCTTCGGCTTTGGCACGGTCCGCCGCAACAACGTCTTCGGAAAAGGAGCGGACCAAGGTGAAAAACTCGTGGAGTCCAAAGCGTCGTAAACGTGTCCCGAGCAAACGGAGCATTGCCGCCCCATCGACGGCCATATTCATGAATCCCGGTGCGTGGTCGCCGATCAAGCCGACCCGGGCGTCTCGCAACCTCGCCGCAGCCGAGGAACCGTAAACGGCGTTGTTCAAATCCGTCACGGTTTGTTCGTCGCCGGGCATTCCACAAACGAGATACGGTGGTTGTCCGGCCTGTGCCATACCGGAGACCCAATTATGGGCACCGACCAGTCCGCAAGCGGAGACCTTGGGATTTTTCGGATTTTCCGGCGTCGCCCAAACGACGATTCCTCCGCACCACTCGGCGAGCAGGATCGGCCAGAGATTGCCGTCACCCATCGTCGGTTGTGAAACGATGATTGTTTCGACGTCAGCCTTGTAGCAACCGATGATCGCCTGTTTCATTGCCGCTTCGTCGGTAATCGGACCGAAAAACAACAGCTCAAACGGTGAAACCTGCAATTGGGTACGAATTTCCTTTTCGATATGCGTTCCCCATGCCGGTTCAAAACCGGGACGTTTGCGACCAATGAAAAAAACGGCGACTTTCATAAATCAAAAATGCCAACCTGTGAACGGCAACGAAAGGTCAAATCAGCACACCACTGGTAGTATTGCACGGCGTATTCCCTGTTGTCAACGTCATTTTGCGAGAAATAGACATTGTTTTTGCGAGGAATCAGGCCGGACGACTTATCGGAACCACAGCCCCCTGCTCTCTAACTTGGATCATTCATCGGCCTGTTGTTTCTTGAGAGGGCTGTTGTGGTAAAATGCTGTTACCACACAAGTTGCAAAGGAATTGCAATGCATTTTCACTCACAAACGACCAAAACACAGTGTACCACAACGCCGCCCCTTCTGCAACCGCCAAGATGAAAGCCGTCCACGTTCATTTCAACGGCGGAAAACTCTCCGACGCCGAAACCGTCCTCCTCCGACAGCCGGGAGGAAGCCCTTTTGTCATCGCCCGGCGGCGGGGAATATTCGACCAGTTGACGGATGGAAGAAACACAAATCTCGGAACGTTATTCAAGAAATATATTTTAAGGGCAGGAGAGACACCGTGGCCGAAACCCTTTCACGCGATGCCCAGTAGGGAAGTGATTTTGATAAGAGAGGGGGTTTCCTGGAAGCTGTAAAAGAGGGGAATATAGGGAATCAACGTCAGAAAATCATATCTCTCTGAAGGTGTTTCATCTCTTTTGATTTAACTAAAAAAGCCCTTTTTTAGCTGTCATCTCGAAATCACCGTGGCATTTCTGGAAGGTAACCGAGTCGGTCAAGCTGTCGCAATACACCGCGAATGAAGAAACGGTTTTCAATCGAAAGATGGTACGAACGTTTTCCTTCGCCTGTTCGGCAAAGCATTCCTTTGTCGAGTAATTTGCTGATCCGGCGAGTTGCATCGCTGCTGTCCTTTTTACGAGCTGACGTTTGAATGTCCTTGTTCTGGATGGTTTGCAGCTCAATTACTTTCCGTAGTACAGACGCTTCTGCAACATCGACCCAATTCTGTTCCCGGACATAAGCAAGTGAAGGAAACAGGATTTCCTCTTTCAGATATTCGTAATTAAGCAGCGTATCGATTTTTTCGATGTCTTCCCTAATGCCGCCGAGTGCAAATTCGCACCAATTCAGAAGGGCTTCTTCATTACCGCCGTCGGCCAGTTCGAGGTTTTCATAATATAATTGGCGACGATTGCAGAAGGCTGCCGTGGGATTGAGAATACGATCCTCGCCGACTTTGAAACCAAGTTTCACCAGCATGGTATAGGTCAGCAGCCTCGCGACACGACCGTTTCCATTGGAAAACGGGTGAATCCACGCAAAGCGATGATGCGCGATCGCGGTTTTCAAAAGATGATATTGAGGCTCGTCATCCCGATTGATAAAATCACATAAATCCTGCATCAGAAAGCCCACCTGACAGGCATCGACTGGTGTATGGGCAGACCCCATGATCATGACTTCAGCTTTGCGGTATTCTCCCGGCGTGCGATCCCCCTCCCGGCTCAGTTGATAGACGACTTTTTTGTGCAGTTCACTCAAAAAGGCACGGTTGATTGGCGTTTCCGGGTGCGGAACCATGACTTCTT
>Ga0123353_10001115_pt1 | contig 32664 bp, 29 predicted proteins | sample TergutLab28metaG_3_FD_92763 | JGI IMG/M metagenome (GOLD analysis project Ga0123353, IMG submission 92763) | Labiotermes labralis P3 segment gut microbial communities from Petit-Saut dam, French Guiana - Lab288 P3 | ecosystem: Host-associated > Arthropoda: Insects > Digestive system > Gut ... | reverse complement strand
TTGATTACAACAAAATTATACATCGAGTTGGAATCGATATCCGAATTGATCCAGTTTAAAATTTCAACGACGCTGCCGCTTTTTAAATCAACGGCGCACAAAACCGAGGAATCATTGAAATAGAAATCATATACCGGATCATTGCTCGGCATGAGATTATAAACATAATTTTCAACTCTGGAGGGAAGTGATACCTCGTCTCCCAAATCCCTTTTATTTAAATCTATTTTCTTTAAGATGTTTCTGTATGAGTCATTTGAATAATCATAATACAATACGAGTACATCGCCGTTTTTATCGAGATATATGTTATTGATATATCTGTCCGAACCGACGGAAACTTCAAATAATACTGTACCGTTTACATCTGTGACGACGACGGCGTTCTCAATGACGAAATATAAATTGTTCTTTGAATCCATTAAGAAATTATAAACGCCCCAGAAATTTTCTTTATACGCAAACATTTTATTTAAATCCATGAAGGATAACTGCTTGCCGTCTTTATCCAAAACAATAAAATAACTTTCATTGCTTGATTCGTATGTCTCTTCATTATACGACCATTTTACAAGCGTATACATAATATTTCCGGCAGGCGAAAATATAGCAGTATTTATATATGCATTGTAATTTTCTTCTCTTGTATTATCCATCAAAAGAATTTCTTTTCCATCCGAACCGTCTTCGTTTACAGAATATATTACTTGTTTGTAATTGTAATACTCGTCGTAAACATACCCTTGTATCAATATTCTACCGTCAACATAAGCCATTTTGCCGGAAGCGCTGAATCCGTCCGGAAGCGAAATGCTTTCTGATTTAAATACGTTGATTACTTTTACTTTTTCCGCCGCTTTATCGGTGCAGGCCGCCACTACAGGTAATAACATTGTTATCACCAATAAAAATATTATTATTTTTTTCATTAATTTAGAATCTCCTCTTATCTATTATTCTTTTTAAATGTTTGAATGTTATGTCGTATTTTTTTACAATTATAATAATATTAACCGCGGAAAATAATACTCCTATAACTATAAATACGGTGTTGAAAAACACTATAATCGCGCATATATTAGTTTTTACTGCGGCGATATTTTCCCAATACGGATATGTTACATTGTTCATACGCATTGATTGATTCGGCAATTCCGGTATGGTTTTATATAAATTTAATAATTTATATCTTTTTGAATTTTCGATAAATGTCACAGAACTTTTATTAATTGCTCCCATCGACTTTTTTATCATATCGAGCGCGAAATTCGAAACCGGATTCGGCATGATGATTTCGTAACAGGTTATATTTTTCCCGGGCTGGATTTTGTTCAGCGAATAGAATGACATATACATCCTTGGGCTTTCCCCTCCGTAAGCAAGGCTGTAAAGTTCGCCATATTCGCGCGTTACAACACCGGCAACCGTATACGGCGCTTCAAATATATATATTTCCATTCCCGCTACGTCATATCCTCCGAATATCTGCCACGCCAGTATTTCATCCAGCAGTACAAAATCCGTAAGGATTTCGTCACTCGGCAAATAATTACCGCTTATCAACGGCAGCGGGTGGAAGTAGAAGAAATCACCTCCGACTCCGGTCACGTTAATCAGCGTCTGTATTTTGTCTATATTGATTGTGGATTCTGTGCTGTACGCGTCGATCCAAAGTTTCGCGTTTTCGTTTTCCGATTTGATTGACGCGCTTTCCAAATCCATATTTATATCGTTTCTCAACTGCGGCAGATTATTCTCAGTATAACCTGCTGTACTTGATATGTATGCGGATATTTGCGCGTAACGTAATGAGTTGACGTCATTCGTCATCCAGCGTTCCGCGCCCTTTTGCGAATTTTCTGAATTGGCTATCGCATTAATTGATATGCTTAACGATAATATTATTACAATTAATATGCTGTAAATGATAATATTTATTTTCAGTCCCATTTACATCACCATTAACGGTTCGCAAGCCGCACTTGTTCACCGCCGGAAATAGGTCTTGTAGAAGAAGTTATGATAGACTGCCACCCAACGAATGACGCCGTGATTGCATATTGCATTTCATCTTCCGCCAAAATCTGAACTTCATATTTTACGGCCGTATATCTGTTTCCGAGCGGTGTATTCTTAGCTTCAACTATCAATACAAATTTACCGCTTGAATCTTCACGGACGGCGCTTTTCGGCACGAGCATATCGTAATTCTGCCCCCGTTCACCCATCGTGAAAGTAATCTGCTGACCGACTGTAACATCTCCGGTGATGCTTAACGTTACTTCTCTATTCCTGCCTTGGCTTGAAGCGTCATTTTTTATCGATTCGACGACCGCCGTAATTGACGGCCCCCAATAATACTGCGGGGTAGCGGTATCGCCGGGCTTGATGCGCGAGGCCTGCTCGTTTGTGAGATTGAACGTTACGGAATAACCTTTGCCGACCATTTCGATTTGTGCGAGTTCCTGACCTTTTTCAATGGTTTCTCCCGCGACTAAATTGAATGAAATCCTTCCGCCGACTTTAGCCGTGATTACTGTGTTCTCGGAATCTTCTTTTAGTTTTTCAATATGTTCTGATTGTTTTTCGAGGTCTTTTAGTTTTAAATCCAATCGGTTCTGTTCATTATTATTTGAATTTTTCTTTCTATCTAAATCTATTTGTGCATTTTTTAATTCTGTTTCTTTTGCGCTTATTTTAGAATTTAACGTAATTTCATCGGGGATATCGTTTAATTCATTCATTTCTTTGTTTAATTCATCAGTTTTTTTACCCAGTTCCGTTAATTGTTCTTCTAAAATTTCAACTTCCATTTCTAATGTTAATCTATAAAATTTGTCCGCGGTATTTTTAGCTTTCGTGAATTCTTCTTCGGATTTTTCTTTCAGTTTTTGATTTTCTTCCAAAGCTTTTTGCGCCCTGTCCAAATTGGCTTTCGCGTCTTTAACTTTATCGTCTAAATTTTTTTCAATATCTTTATTTTTTGATGAACTTTTATACTGCTCCTGCATTTTATCCAAATCTTCATTAGCGTTGCGTATTTCTATATCTAAATCTTCAATCCGGCGGTGCTGGTTAAGCACATCGCTCGGAGTCGTGGCGCAATATATTTCATAATCATTCAGGGCATTATTATACGCTTCATCGAACACTCTTAATGCGTCCAAATCGATCTCACCGTTTTGATATTTGCCTACCGCTTTATAATATTCATTCCTCGCTTCAATAAACGCGTTATATTTATGTTCTTTTTCTTTATTCCAAACGGCAGTCATTAAATCTAATTCTTCGTAAGCTCTCTTTCTGGTTAATTCCAACGCTTCAAGCGAACGAAGTTTTTGAGTTATAGCGTCATCTGATACGCTTCCTCCTGTATTGGTTTCTTTAAAATCATCAAACTCTTTGACGGCATCTTTCCATAATTGTTCCGCTTTTTCTTTATAATTAGCCGTTTTTTCTAAATTGGTTTTTGTTTGTTCGTAATCTATTTCAAGTTTATCTCTGATTGATTCAGCTTCGATTAATAAAATTTTTGCTTCCGCTAATACTTGCGCGGATGTTTTGCCTCTTGTACTGTAATCAGATTCCGGATATTTTTTAATTTCTCTGTCTAATATTTCTTTTTCTCTGGTTATTTGATTTTTTTCGTTATTTATTTGTTTTATTTCGTCATTTATTTGTTTTATCAATTCTGTAGCATCGAATCCCTCGGATTTTTGTTGTCTTAACCTATTTAATTCATTTCTTAATGAATTAATATTGTTATTATAATTTGTATAATCTTTGTCAATTGCAAGTGTGGCAATGTCATAATCGTAAGCATTTTTATCTTGTTCATATTTAATTTTTGCATTTTCTAAATCCGGGCTGTCAATATCCTCAAGCAGGAATAACTGGTCGCCGGCGTTAACGGTGGAATTTCTGTTCACGTAGATTTCTTTGATGACGCGCGCCTGCGTATCGCTCAGGTAGACGACATAGTTATCGTTGGCTTTGACCGTTCCGCTGCCCCTGACGCGCGTGGTGATAGTACCTGACGACGGATACTGCACCGAAACCTCGGACAGGGAAAAGTTCATGATCGTTTGTGAAAAAAATGTCAGTATTAACAATATAATTAAAAATATTATAGCGATATTTTTTATCCAATTCCTGCGTTTCATTGCTTTTGTTTCCATAATTTTTAACCCCCTTGTAAATATTAGCCAAGATAAGTATCACCCTTTAATTCCGCCCGCGTATGCGATTCCCTCAATCAAATAATCTTCGCTGTATAAAAATACCAATAGTGTCGGAACCATATATATCGTCGCTACGGCGAACGCTAATCCTACGTCGCCGGAATTAATTTTCGACAAGAACACCGATAACGGGTGCATTTCACTGTCGGACAACAATATAAGCGGCTGTTCCACCATATTCCAGTAATCGATGAAAACCAATATCGCTACGGAATATATCGTGCTTTTACAAAGCGGAACATATACCTTTGCGAATATCTGCAACTCATTCGCCCCGTCGATTTTCGCGGCCTCGCTCATCGAAGACGGAATACGCCGCATGTATTTTGTAAGTATAAATACGCTGAACGGCGCGAATATACCGGGCAATATTATCGACCAGCGCGTGTTTAATATCCCTATCCAGTTTGAAACGAGATAGTTAGGCACCAGCGTTACCTGATACGGCATAAGCATCAAAACGATATAAGTAAAAAATATCATTTCGCGGATCCGCCCCGTAAAGCGGGCGAAACAATACGCGGCGGCTAAAGCCAATACTATTTGGAATACCATTATCGGAACGACCAGTATCACGGAATTCCAGAATTTAAGCAGATACTGCGGGCTTTTTATTAATACCGTTATGTATTGACCGAAATCAATAAGATCCGGAATTATTTTTAAATTTATTGTTTCGGCGATATATGATTTGCTTCCGCTCGTGACGTTTGAAAATATTTTGCCGTAGTTCGAGGATATTTCAGATGAAGCCATGAAAGAATTCGACATCGTTAGAATTATCGGAGTGATAATCAAAACCGCCAAAAACAATAATAAAGACAACGACGTTATTACAAAAATGAAATGTTTGAAATTTCTGAAATGTTTTTTTATTTTATCAATTACTATCATCCTTATTCTTCTATATCCTTTCCTACTTTATTATCGATTATGAAAAGGATGCCGATTATAATTATCATAACAATGCACATAATAATAGCGGCTGTCGATAATTTTTGATAATCGATGTTCTTAAACGTATTGTTCATGAAATGCTGGAGCATGTATAAGCTGTCAAACGGATAATCTCCGGTCAAAAGATAAACTTCCCGGAATACTTTGAATGAATTTATTAAAGATAATATCGTTACGAACAATATACTTGACGACAAATATCTTAGTTTTATGTGGAAAAATTTTTCGAACGATCCGGCGCCCTCTATGCTCGCGTATTCAAGGATTTCAACCGGTATATTCGATAAAGCCGCCATGAACAGGATCATGTTATAACCGATGTTTTTCCATAAAAATAATACTACTACGACGATTTGGCTGTATCCCGATTTGAACCAGTCGATAGGAACTAATCCCAAAAACTTTAATAACTCGTTCAGCGCGCCGTTATGATGGAATATAACCTGACAGATAAGCACGACCGACGCAACGGGAACCATCATCGGCGTGATGAATATCGTCCGGAACTGCGTCCTGAGCGGTAGATTTGTTTCAAGCAGAACTGCAAGGCATAGAGATAATACGACTGCCAGCGGCACCGCTATCAATGAAAACATCAAAGTATTAGTTACAGCGCGCTGGAACGCGGGATTTGTTAATATACTGATAAAATTATCCATGAATACGAAGCGGTGGCCGATTGGGTTATCTATGAGCGAATAATATATTATGACTATAAACGGCAAAATGAAAAACAACAACACGCCCGCTAAACTCGGTATTAAAAAATACCATGTAGTACGGCGTTCACTGCGTTCAGTTTTGCTGTATTGAGTTTTTTTTACACTTTTTACACTCACACTATACACCTTAATTAATTTTCATCATTTATTATTATACCACTATCTCAAATTAATTGCAATAGATTTTGACGAATTTACAATTTAAAAGTTCCATAACAATACTTTAAAAATTTAATATTGACAAATATACTAAAATGGTATATAATTAAAGCATAGGGGAGATAAGTATGAAAAAATTTATAATAATACTAATAATTACATTATTTTTATGTTCATGTTCAAATAATTCAAAAGCAAATATAAATATAACCGCGATAAAGGGTCCGACCGGTATGGGTATGGTTAAAGTAATGGAAAATTCCGGCTACAACTTTACCATAGCGTCCGCTCCTGACGAAATTACCGCGGAAATAATCAAAGGCACGGTAGATATTGCGGCGGTTCCGATAAATTTGGCGGCGGTATTGTATGCCAGAACGGATGGGGATATTCAAATCGCCGCGATCAATACTCTCGGAGTTTTGTACATTCTCGAAAACGGCAACAGTATAAAAAGTATCGCCGATCTAAGCGGCAAGACTATATACGCGACGGCGCAAGGTTCAACGCCGGAGTATATTTTACGTTATCTATTAAAACAAAACAACATCGACGCAGAAATCGTTTTTTATTCCGAACACAGTGAACTCGCCGCGTTGATGGTCGCCGGCGAAGTTTCCGTCGGAATGTTACCCGAGCCGAACGTAACGACCGTTTTGAATCAAAACGAAAATATCAGGATAGCTTTGGATTTAACCGCGGAATGGACCGGAACTTTGGTTCAGGGGTGTATTGTCGTCAGGAAAGAATTCGCGGAAAATAACAAAGCCACGCTCGATAAATTCTTGGATGAATATAAAAAATCTGTAGATTTTGTCAATAATAATCCTAAAGAAGCGTCGGTATTGATAGAAAAATATGAAATAATTCCTAAAGCGGCAATCGCGGAAAAGGCGATTCCGAATTGCAATATTTGTTACATCGACGGAGACGAAATGAAAAAATCCGCTTTGGAAATGTATAGTATATTGTTTGAAGCAAATCCTGCGTCAATTGGGGGTAAAATACCTGATGAAGAGTTCTTTTATCAAAAGTAAAATTTTTGCTGTATTAATCAATATATTTTTTTGGTTGGCAGTATGGCAAGTCATAGCGATGTTAGTCAACAGAGAGGTACTCGTTGCCTCTCCTTTTTCCGTTTTGAAAAGATTAACCGTACTCGTAACGCAAGGATATTTTTGGGTTTCAACATTCAGCTCGTTGTTACGGATTTGCATTGGATTTATAATCGGAATCGTTATTTCAATTGTGATTTCGATATTAACTTACAAAATAAAAATAATAAATATACTGACGCAGCCGTTGCTTGTAACAATCAAATCCACGCCTGTCGCGTCGTTTATAATCATCGCTATCGTGTGGCTAAACAAATCTGACGTGCCGATATTTACGACGGTACTCATGGTTCTGCCGATAATGTGGGTGAATTTGTACACAGGAATCAACGCGATCGATAAAAATTTAAAGGAAATGGTATATATTTTCAATGTGCCGTTGTTTGAGAAAATCAAAAAGTTTTACAAACCGTCGGTGACGCCGTATTTCAAAGCCGGCTGTATTTCTTCAATTGGATTAGCGTGGAAAGCCGGTATCGCGGCGGAAGTATTGTGTACGCCGAAAGATTCGATAGGGAAGTATTTGCTCGAATCGAAACTGTACCTTGAAACTCCGGATCTGTTCGCGTGGACTGCAGTTGTAATTATATTGAGCCTGATACTTGAAAAGATTCTGGTAAGATTGATCGGCGGTGAGAAAAATGCTGGAACTTAGAAAAGTCTGCAAATCTTACGGCGAGAATCAAGTCATTAAAAATTTTTCGCACGTTTTCGCCGAAAATAAAACGACGGTTATTACAGGTCCGTCCGGCTGCGGTAAAACGACATTACTCCGTTTAATTGCCGGGTTGGAAAAACCTGACAGCGGGGAAATTATTACGAATAATAAAACATTCTCCATGATGTTTCAGGAAAACAGATTGCTGCCGTGGCTTACAGCGAAACAGAATATCGAACTCGTTGCCGAAATGGGCGATATTTTAGATAAACTTGCATTGACCGACGTGGCGGATAAATATCCGACTGAATTATCCGGCGGCATGAATCAACGCGTTGCGTTGGGTCGGGCATTGGCGTACAAAAGCGATATTCTGATTCTCGACGAGCCGTTCAAAGCGTTGGATGAGATATTGCTTGAGAAAATGATTAATTTGATTCTGGATGAACATGGCAAGCGAACCATTATTATCATCACACACGACAATAATATCATCAACCGCATTGCAGACGATAAAATTCATATATAATTAACAAATTTTCTTATAATAATTATTGCATTTTGCCGAAATATATGATATAATATAAAACGTAAACCCCCAAATCCCTCTTTAAATATAATAAATTAGAACGAGTGACCCCAAGCTCGTTCTAATTTTATTTTTTATTAATTTTTATTAACACTTTCTTCCTTGTTTTATATTTTTTTTTAGTATATAATTAGTAACGAAAATAAAATACAGGAGGATATAAAATTTATGGATAAAAAATTACGCATAGGCATAATCGGAACCGGCGGTATAGCAGGCGCTCATATCAACTGTTATAAACAAATGGCGGACGTCGAGATTGTCGGCGGAGCGGATATTATCCCCGGCAAAGCGAGGGAATATCTCGACCGCAACGGCTTTGAAAATGCGGAAGATTTTGAAAGTGCGGACGAGTTATTGAAGCTCGGGCTTGACGCGGTGAGCGTTTGCACGTATAACTCAACGCACGCGGAATGCGCGGTTAAAGCGCTTGAAGCCGGATGTCACGTGTTGCTCGAAAAACCCATGTGCTTAACGATCCGGCAGGCGATCGACATTGTACGCGCGGAACAAAAATCCGGCAAGAGCGTTTCTATCGGATTCCAACCCAGATACGGAAAGAATTTTCAAAAAGTGAAAGAAATAATTTCATCCGGCGCATTGGGCGAAGTTTATTACGTACAAACGGGAGGCGGACGCAGACGCGGTATGCCCGGCGGCACGTTTATAAGCAAAGAAAAAGCGGGAGTCGGAGCGTTGGCAGATATTGGCTGCTACGCATTAGATTTTGCGATGAATTCTATCGGTTATCCCAAGCCCTTGACGGTTTCGGCGGTCGCATATAATCATTTCGGTACGAGTCCGAAATATAACGCGGGAAATTATGATAAGTTTGAAGTTGACGACTTTTCGTCGGCGTTCGTAAGGCTTGAAAGCGGTATCACGCTCGACTTCCGTATGTCGTGGGCGATGCACATGGATACCACCGGCGATTTCCTGTTCCTCGGCAAAGAGGCAGGACTAAAAGTTAAACAGCCGCATTACGAGCTGTGGGGCGGCGCGTGGGACGGCGCGGTCGGGCAGATAACGCTCTACCACGATATGCTGGGGCAGCCAACGGCTACGCCCATTCCGCTTATAAACGACGAGAAAAGCAATTTGTTTTTTAACAAAGTACGGGCGTTTGTGGACGCTGTACTGACAGGCGGACCGGCTCCCATACCGACAAGCCAAATTATTTACAACCAAGCTATCATCGACGGCATCATCAGATCGAGTCAATCGGGAAAGGAAGTAGACGTTACGTTTACGATATAATGGTGAAAAAAATGTTTTTTGACATACATTCTCACGTATATAAATACCAATACCCGTCAGGCGGCGGACAGATGCTGTTCATCGACCCTGAACAATTGAAAGAAACGCACGCGAAAATGAATATAACGCGCGCGGCGTTACTGCCGATCGTACATCCTGAGGTCTATATCCCGCAGTCTGTTGGTGAAATTATTGATTTCGCAAACGAATCAAATGGTCAATGGATACCGTTTTGTAATATTGACCCCCGCGCGTTGTCAAATTCCTCGAATTCTCCTATGGGAATTTTATTGGACCACTACATGAAATTGGGCTGCAAGGGAATCGGCGAATTCATGCCGAATATGCCGTGGAAGGACCCGCGCGTATTAAATTTGTTAGGACACGTAGAAAAAGCCGGGATCCCGCTGCTTTTCGACATGACGGGCAGGCTCGACAGCGGTTACGGAATCTATGACGAACCGGGTATGCCGCAGCTTGAATATTGCCTGAACAAGTTCAAGGATTTGATCTTCATCGGGCACGGTCCGTCGTTCTGGGCGGAAATATCGGAATTGAAAAATCCCGGCGATCATCTGACTTACCCGACTTATAAAGTCTATAAAGAAGGGAGAGTTCCGCAACTGATGCGCGAGTACCCGAACCTGTGGGTCGATTTGTCGGCGGGCAGCGGCTCGAACGCGATGATGCGCGACCCCGAATACGCCGTCAGCTTCTTAAACGAATTTCACGACCGCACGATGTTCGGTACGGATATTTGCTATTATCAACAAGGATTCAATTTGTGTGAGTTCATAATCGGTTTAAGAGACAATAACAGTATTTCGGAGGAGATATTCCAAAAGATTGCCCATCTCAACGCGGAGAGGCTGCTGAAACTTTAGCACTCTCTGTTATAAGAATGTTAAAAATATGTAAATTAATGCAAAAACCCTTGATTTTTCTTGATTTATAGTTTATAATATTATCAAATATTAGCACTCGATTATATTGAGTGCTAAACAGTCTAAATTTAGGAGGAAAAATTAAACATGAATATTAAACCATTGGCAGACCGCGTCGTTATTAAAATGCTTGAAGCTGAAGAAACAACAAAAAGCGGTATTATATTGGCGGGAACTGCTAAAGAAAAACCTCAGGTAGCGGAAATTATCGCTGTCGGACCTGGCGGCAACGTCGAAGGCAAAGACATCGTTATGGCCGTTAAAGTCGGAGATAAGGTTATCACAAGCAAATATTCCGGAACGGAAGTTAAAGTCGGCGAAAATGAATACGTTATTGTAAAACAGAGCGATATACTCGCGATTGTTGATTAATGGAGGGAAAGACAAATGGCTAAAGAAATTATTCACGGCATAGACGCAAGGAACGCGCTTCTCAGAGGCGTTGACAAATTGGCTAACACAGTCAAAATTACGCTCGGCCCAAAGGGCAGGAACGTTGTTCTTGACAAGAAATACGGCGCGCCGCTCATCACAAACGACGGCGTTACGATCGCGAAAGAAATCGAACTCGATGACGCAATGGAAAATATGGGCGCGCAGCTTGTAAAAGAAGTCGCTACCAAAACGAACGACGTAGCCGGCGACGGTACGACGACGGCGACTTTATTCGCGCAGATTTTAATTAACGAAGGTATGAAAAACGTCACCGCGGGCGCTAACCCTATGATAGTTCGTAAGGGTATCAATAAAGCGGTTGACAAAGCCGTCGAGAGCATGAAGAACCTTTCCAAGAAAGTAAACGGCTCGGAAGATATTACCCGCGTCGGAACAATTTCCGCTTCAGACGAAGTAATCGGTACGCTTATCGCCGACGCTATGGAAAAGGTTACCGCTGACGGTGTTATAACCGTTGAAGAATCCAAATCGACCGACACATACTGCGAAGTTGTTGAAGGTATGCAATTCGACCGCGGTTACATTTCGGCGTACATGGTTACGAATACAGACAAAATGGAAGCGATTATCGACGACGCTTATATCCTCATCACAGACAAGAAAATCGCTAACATTCAGGAAATCCTTCCGTTGCTTGAGCAAATCGTTCAGACAGGGAAGAAGCTGATAATCATCGCTGAAGACGTTGAAGGCGAAGCCTTGACAACTCTCGTTCTCAACAAACTCCGCGGCACGTTCGTTTGCGTTGCTGTTAAAGCTCCCGGATTCGGCGACCGCAGAAAAGAAATGCTCCGAGACATCGCGATTCTCACAGGCGGCGAAGTTATTTCCGAAGAGCTCGGGCTTGACCTCAAAGAAACCGGCGTAGCTCAGCTCGGACGCGCAAGACAGGTTAAAGTCAACAAAGAGAACACCATCATTGTCGGCGGCGAAGGCTCGATTGATGAGATCAAAGGCAGAATCGGTCAGATCAAATCCTCCATCGAAACCACGACATCCGATTTCGACAGGGAAAAATTGCAGGAAAGACTCGCGAAATTGTCCGGCGGCGTAGCTGTTATCAAAGTCGGCGCGACAACAGAAGTTGAGATGAAGGATAAAAAGCTCCGCATCGAGGATGCGCTCAACGCTACGAAGGCTGCTGTTGAAGAAGGAATCGTTGCAGGTGGCGGCGTTGTGTATGTGAACGTTATGAACGACGTTGCGAAACTGCTCGAAGGCGCGGACGGCGACGAAAAGACGGGTATCAAACTCGTTCTCCGCGCACTCGAAGAACCGCTCCGTCAGATAGCTGAGAACGCCGGATTCGAAGGCTCCGTCGTTGTTGATAAAGTCAAGACAAGCGGCAAACTCGGTTACGGGTTCGACGCGGCGAAGGAAACTTACTGCGATATGATGGAAGTAGGTATCGTTGACCCGACGAAGGTTTCACGTTCGGCACTCCAGAACGCGGCGTCGATCGCGGCAATCGTACTCACGACCGAAGCGTTGGTTGTTGAGAAGAAAGAACCCCCAGCACCCCCAATGCCCGGAGGTCCCGGCGGCGGTATGGGCGGCATGGACGGTATGTATTAAGATAAACTTAAAAAGAGAAGGTTCGGAAAAATCCGAACCTTCTTTTATTTTAGTTTTTGGAGTATAGATTGGAAACGCGGATTATCACGAATTGGATCGAATCTTTTATCTTCGGTGTAATATTGAAACTGATATGGACAAATTCCATTCTTAAATGAAGAATACATTTTATCTCGTTCAAATGTCAATCTGTTAGTCATTACAGATGTATATTTTGTACCGCCGGGAACATTATCATATTTAACATAATGATCGGCAGCAGTATCAAGATTATTCAGAGCCGCTTCATATTCACCCAATTTTATTTGTTGTTCGGTGGTATATTCATACAACCGTGCTATTTCCCAATGAAATAAACCTAAATTCCCATCATCAAATATTGCTTTGAACAAATCAATAATAGCTTTAAACATTCGTATGCAATTTTTTTCGTCGCAATCATGATACGGTAAAAATATTATCTTGCTGAACAATTGATCAACTATATTAACAATATTGAATTGATAATAATACATATTTTTATCTTGGTCGTTTTCTGAATAAATATCTTCGAGTTGCTCGTAATAAGTTTGACTGTAACTTTTTGGCATACGTTTGGAATATGATTCTGCTGTTGCGAAATCTTTTAAACCTGTGTAAATCATGCGAAGTAATTGTAACGCAGAAAAGCGTATTTCATCGTCCGTGCAATCCGATAATATTTCCTCACACAATGGAATCAATTCATCCGCATGTATCGTCCGCCAATCGGGGAGGTTTTGATGATTGTCATAATCATAATCCAAATCGTAGAAAACACCCCACATATATTTATCCATAACTCTAAATTCATGAGGATATTTCTCAAACATATTACGCGCCAAATCGCGGCTTTCACGTTCGCCGCCGAGACTCTTCAAACGATTATGCTCATCCAAAAACGCTTGTATCTCCGCTTCGTACTTTTCATTGTCAACGCCGAGAAGCTCGTCGGTCGTTGTGTTGAAAAATCTCGCGAGCGCCGGAAGCGTCGTAATATCCGGGTACGCCTCGCCGCGCTCCCATTTGCTGACAGCTTGATATGATACGCTCAAATAATCCGCGAGTTTTTCCTGCGTGACGTTGCATTGCGTTCTGAGTTTTTTAATGTTTTGCCCAATGTAAATATTCATTTTTGTTTATCACCTACAATTTAAATAGTAAACAGGCCCGTTTCTAATATCATTATAAGTGATTATTCTGCGGATTGCAATAACATATTCAGTTAGATAGCTAAACTAACGGTTTAGTTTTCTACTATAATAAATGATATCTATATCCGATTCAGGTAAAAATTCATTCGCGCGGCAACGGGATCCGGTATTTTTGCTCCGGTGAGATATTGTAGGTATAACCTTTGGAATAGTCGTTTCTGTCAATAAATCCGTTTATCAGCGACACCTTTCCCGTATCAAGCATAATACTGCCGTCTTCCAATGTTTTTGCCTTTTCGATACGGTACACGCCGTTCTGAACTCCGTCGTTTTCAACGTATATATACTTGCCGGGCAGTTCAGATATATCGACCGATTGTTCAGCCGATATTTGTATCGCGTTTTCAAACGACATTTCTCTTGTGAATGAGATCACTTTGCCCGTGTAAGCGCCCGGTTTGTTTATCTTATCAAAGAGAATATCACCGTCGTTGACGTAGCGGTATGGAGTTGACGAATCGATATAAACTCCGACAAACCCGCGGAAATCGAACAAATCGTCCACCCTGTATGCAGCAGTGTTGTCAGAGGCGTACACGATATAATCCGCGCGTCCGTTTTGATGCGTGACTTTGACCGCTTTCACCGCGCTGTGTTGTTGGTTACCGCTTTTGATCAACTTAACCGGTACGTTTTCAATTTTGGCAATGTATCGGCTGTCCTTGTACGGCTCGAATACGGTGGTAAACAGCGAATCAAGGTTTTCTCCCGTCCTGCGGGCAAGCACATATTCAAGCGCTTTCGGATTGCTCGGTTTCGCCGGCGGTCTGCCGCGTACTACCGAAACCTCGCTCAATTCAAAATCGTTGAGCTGCGTCATGCGCAGATGCAGATTTCCGCCGTCTTTCAATACCTGTTTAAAATCGGTAACGGCAAAATCGACCGAAAATCCGCTTCCCGGAGAGTCGGCGCGCCGGACCTGATCCAGCCATGTATAACCCGCCGGATACCGGAGGTCATTCGGGTTCCATTTTGTGTCATCCGTATCGGGGTCTTGTCCCCACGGAACACCGGCATCTGCGTATGTTCCGGTCTCCTGCGGCACAAGCGATAAATTTTCCGTTTCATATATTTGGTCGGATTGCGAATGGAAACTGAATATATGATCGTTCCCGCCGGTAACGCGGAAAAAATCAATTCCGTAACTAACCATGTCGTCAACTTTGATCATTACGACCGTCCGGCGGTATTCGTCAGTCTGCACATATGTATCAATCTGCTTTATGTCCATGAGTTTTACACGCCCTGAGTCGTCAAAGTGAAGCGGATATCCGCGTTTTCCGGCGCGGTATTTGACCTGCACCTGTTCATCGACAGTCACCGTGTTGTGCGATATAGTCGCGGATACCCATTGCACACGGTTGGGCTGACATGCCGTTTCCTCAGGGTATCCGAGATCCGGCGCCATATTCAATCCATATGCGTCGATCCCAAGATTCAGTGAATCGGAGTGACCGTGCATGTCGGCGGTTCCGAAATACATCCAGAAATCGCCCTGCGTGCCGTCGCGGAGTACGGCAAATCCGTAGCCGGTCAGCATTTCGCTGCCGGTATTTAATTCGCCATGTTCTTTTATGACGTTTAAAACGTCCGTTTGAATTTTTTTAGGGTCTTCCGCGTTGATTCCCTCGGTCAATCCCTCAACGGAGCGACCATTTATCAAATAAAGCGCCTGCGCGAAAATCGGATTACCAGTCTTTCGGAATGCTGTAACCGCCTGACGAGCGGTGAAGCAGAAACCGGCGTTCGCCGTTCCGCCTGAGTCCGCGATCTGCGCGGTATAATAATCCGCTAAAATCAGAGGTACCTGGGGATAAAACATCCTCATGAATTTCGGGTTCTTATAAAGGTCGGCAGACGGATATTTATCGTAATTATACAACAGTTCGGCCATACCTATGAGTTCGGTGTTCCATAGGTTATTGTATCCGGGCGAAGATTCATTTCCCATGCCGTCTCTGTCAACAATCTCCGTGAGCTGCGCCAACACGTTACCTCCCCTGAGTTTCGGCGGATTCTCGCAGGTACCGGACGGATTAGCTTCCCCCGCCGCCATCACCCAGTCCAGCCATTCGCCGGTTTCCGGCATTGTATCAAGCACAACCGCCGCGGCAGTGACAGCGTGCTGGGTCATCCCGAAATTCCCGCAAATCTTTTTATCGACTGCGCTTTCAAAAACTGTTTTTAGTATGCCGTTTTCTATATTTTTACGGATAGCCGCCGCGCTGTTTTTTGGATTATCCAATTTGAACCGTTCAGACTTTCCGCGCAGGTATTCAATGACTTCCGTATCTTCGTACGCAGGGAAAAGAGCGTCGTATGACAAACAAAATTCCGCGGAGATGAAACACTCCCAGATACAATCCTTTATTTTTCCGCGATACAAGTCATCGCGGAAATCATGCCACATGAAATATTCATAACCGGGGTAAAAGTCCGCTATACGGTCAAGCAAAATCGCGCCGGCGCGCCCGTATTTTATTTCGCCGGTACATAGGTAAGCGTCCCTGAATGTATAAAGCGCGTTATTGACGCTGTCCGCGCAGTTCCATAGCCCCTCATGTATATAATACGCAATATACGTATGCATTTCGACAGCGCCGTTCGGATAGATTATACCCGTACGATACCCGAAACCGTCGTCCACTCCCCAGCCGTCGCCTTTTTCAGGATACAGGAGATTTTTAAGATAGCCGTCTTTGCCGTCAGCAACCAGAGCGTCGTTTTTCGCGCGGGCGAGTTCCGGATTGAATATACCGTGCTCGTCCAGTCCAAGGCGGTAATAGCCGCCGAAATCGTTTGAAGGAAACCAGCGCAGACAGCCGGGACACTGTACTTTCCATTCATGGTTGAGCGGATCGGTTTTCCATCCGTAAAGCCCGTATTCGGCGCTGATGTCCACGCCGCAGTACCGGCATTTAAACCGTTCCAGATCCCTTTGGGCGCCGATAAAATACCATCGGGGCAATCCTTCCGCGATAATCATATCGTAAAATTTGTCTAAATACCCTAAATATTTGTCCGCTTTTGCTTGTACCGCAGCCGTCATTTTTTGGAACTGTTCGCAGCTTTCCGCGTTTTTTAGTATTATTTCCCGTTTCTTTTCAGTATATACCGTACATCTGTTTTTTTTGTAATATCTATCCATTTTATTTAATTTTCTCCTGATTTTTTATTATGTTTCATTGCTTGACAACGTGTCGATAAGTTTTTCAAGCGAGGTTCGGTATTTTGACTCGTTTTTCGTGTAATACGACATCAGGTCGGCGCTTTTGTCCAACCCCACTAAATCGCAAATAATAAATGCCGAACGGCTTGTATGGGCTATATATGTATGCAAGAAGCTATTATATGACGTCGCGTGCAGGAGGTCAATAACCTGTCCTGAGTATTCGTCGCGCGAATACTTCGTCTTTAACGCGACATCATAATATATTTCCGTCACGCTGCGGTAACCTTCCGCAGCTAACGCTTCCATCACCGCGCATACGGTTTCCGGTATTTTACAAGGTTTCGGTATACATGAAACGACAACGTGCTCAGTAACAAAACTCCGGTATTCTTTCTGTTGTTCGTCGAGTTTCGGCAGCGGAAGTATGCCGTAATCGTCTTCCATACCGCGGAAAGAAATGGAGTATGTTAATAATGCCGGGTAATACGCCATTTTGCGGTTCATAAATAATTCAACCAGTGAAGGCGCGTTGCTCGGATAATACTTAACGCCGATATTGTTATAAGTAAGATCATACATCTTTTCAGCGAAAGTTACGAGACGGGGTAAATCCATATCTAATTGAATTAAACCGTCGCTGTCCCTGCTTGACATTCTCGCGTCGGTAAATCCCACTAAAATTTCATTGTACGTCCAAACATCAAAAGACATGCCGTATTGGTCGTCCGCGTCGGTTGTTCCGTCGCCGTTTAAATCGGCGTACATGTCCTTACATTTTGCGCTGTAATAATCGAGCGTCCATTTATGATCAAGCGTAATGCCGTACAGTTCGTCCGGATCACCGTATAAATCATTGTACATATTTTTGTTATAAAACACGCAGGTTATATATTCGATAGAAGAAACCGAACCTTCGCCTACCAAATAATTGATCGTTTTCCCGTCATGCGATAACTCATAAATTGTGTTTGTATTCCACCACGGCTGTTCGAAATCGAGATAAGGCATACCCTGAACGTCCATGAAATAAACGGTCATCAACGATCCGTATGTGCAAATATTTAAAGTCATACAAACGAGATCGTATACGTCGTCACCCGCCATAAACATGTTCCGCAGGTCTTGAAGCGAGCCGTCCCATTCATCGCCGCGCGGCAGAACTCCGTATGAGAACTTGACGTTTAACCTTTCCTGCACGCGAAGATTCTTTTCATAAACTGCGTCATTGACGACTTCTCCGTTACTTGTGTCCGGAAAATCCGTTGCGTTAGACGTTCTTTTGAGTATCCTTATTTCTTTGCCGTCAAAATTCAAATCTGCCGGAAGGTTGTCTTTTTTGTTGATTCGAGCGTTAGGGTCTGTGATTTCTTCGGTTTCTTCATTCCCGGAAATTCCCCCCCTGGATGTGTCCGCGGTATTTTTACCGTCGCCGCCGCACGCTATAAGTATCTGCAAAATAAATAACAACGCTATTGCCGCCGCAAAAATTTTTTTCACTTTTTGTTCCTCCCATTTCTGTTTTTTGATTTATACTTAATATTTAAAACTCGAAAAACTTCTTCGTATTATTATAGCAAATATCCATTACCAACTGCGGCAGATACTCCATATCGCACGGATACAGCCCATCTTCGACCAAATCCCCGATTATATCGCACAGAATCCGGCGGAAATATTCGTGCCGCGTGTACGAAATGAAGCTCCGCGAATCGGTCAGCATCCCTAAAAAATTCCCGAACGCGGACAAATTCGCAAGCTGCTTCATCTGCTCGCGCATACCGTCGTAGTTGTCGTTGAACCACCAAGCGCTGCCATGCCGCAACTGCGGCTGGAACGCGCCGCACAACGCGCCGATTCCGGCGTTATCGACGGGATTTATTGAGTATAATATTGTTTTCGGCAAGCTGTTTTGTTTATCGAGGTGATTTAATAACTTTGCCAATTGCGATATTGACGGCTGTCCGCTGATAATGTCATGTCCGGTATCGGGACCGAGTTTGTTGAAAATAGCGGTGTTTGAATTGCGGAGCACGCCGAAATGATATTGCATTACCCATGAACGTTTTTTATATTCGCCCGCAAAAAATATCATCATATGTGTTCTGAATATATCGGATTCGTCTTCCGATATGTTTCCGCCGTCCGATTCCAACGCTTTTTTGAATATCCCGTCGATATTATTATATAACTTGAACGGAACATAATTATCAACGCTGTGATCCGCCGTACAGCAACCGTTCGCGGCGAAAAAGTCAAGCCTTTTTATATAAGCGTCTTTTAAGGTGTCAACGTTGTCAATCTCAATTCCGCTTGCTTCGGATAATTTCTTTATATACGCGCCGTAACCTTTTCGGTCGCAGATTATGCCTTTGTCCGGTTTGAACGCGGGTAAAACTTTTACGTCGAACAAATCGTCTTGCGCAATTTGCATATGCCATACGAGCGAATCCGCGGGGTCGTCGGTCGTACATAATAATTCGACGTTCGAATTTTTTATTATATTATGTACGGTCATACCGGGCTGCGCAAGTTTTTCATTGCATAAACCCCAAACTTCGTCGCATGTTTCTTCTTTCAAAATCCCGTCATATCCGAAATATCTTTTTAATTCGAGATGCGACCAATGGTACAGCGGATTGCCGATCAGTTTCGGCATTATCGCAGCATACGCGCGGAATTTATCGTAATCCGACGCGTTTCCGGTTATCAGCCCTTCATCGATTCCGCAGAAACGCATCGCGCGCCATTTATAATGGTCGCCGCCGCCAAGCCATAATTCCGTTATATTGGAATATGATTTATTTTCCGCGATTTCCTTCGGGGAGACATGGCAGTGATAATCTATAATCGGAATCTGTGAAGCGTATTTGTGATATAGAACTTTCGCGGTTTCGTTTTTTAACAGGAAATTGTTACCCATAAATTTTTTCATAAATTTTCCATCGCCTCTTTTATATATTTTAAACTTTTATTTAATTTTTCGATATCCAATCCGTCTTTCGACAACACAGGCGATTCCAATGTTATCGTATTATTATAATTTGTTTTCAATTTATCAAAAAACTTTTTGAAATCAATTAAACCTTCATTCGGATGTAAAATCGGTCGCAGGGAAGAGAAATCATGCGGTTTTCCTGCCAGATCACTGACGTGCATATGTATCAAATTTTCACATCTGAACCAATCCGTGTCATAAACTGATTCAATCTGTTCGTGAAACGCCAAAAAACGCGTGTCAAGTATAAAATATACATCTTTGTATAATTTATACAATTTATTCCAGTATACCAACGGATCCCAAACCGCGCACGGAATATTTTCGATCATAAGTTTTAGTTTATTTTTCGTTGCAATTTCAAGCAAACGTTCACACACGAAAATATTGTTATCGAGATTTTTGTCGGAATCCGGTCCTCCCCAAAGGTGCAGAACAATTTTTTCCGCGCCGATATCGCCGGCGAACTTACAATTCGATTCAAATAATCGGATCGCTTCTTCGAAATCTCCTTCACCATTCGTGCTGATCAGCGTTCCAATATCTTTATCCGTATGCAGAATGGGGAAAAATAAATTATTCCGCGCAAATAATTTCGCCATAATATCAAAATTTTCGTAATATGCTTTCAGCATCATCAATTCGAAACCGTCGGCTTCGATGTTACCGGCGTTTTGCAGAATAAAATTGAAATCGTAATTGTTTTCCCTGCCAATTATCGTACCCGTAGAACAATATATTTTATTATTCATATAAAAAAACTCCATGACATAAAAAATGTTTTTTATATTTTAACATAAAAATTTCTTGTTATCAATATATTTTTAGAAATTTTATGTTATAATATATTATTACTTAATTTATTTACGGAGTTGACGATATTGATAATCTGCGATTTTCACACACATACAAAATATTCATTTGACGGTTTTATGGAAGTTGACGAACTTTGCGAAAAAGCTATCGAAATTGGAATTGAATATCTTTCCATAACCGACCATTATGAAATGGACGGAATTATTTATGATTTCTACGCGCCGTATTCGGCGGACGAAGCAAAAAACAAAATTATGAACGCTAAGGAAAAATATAACAAGCGTTTAAAATTAACATATGGCATCGAATTGGGACAAGCTGTTTATTTCAAAGATGAGGCGAAAAAGTTTTTGGATAGATATAATTTTGAATTTGTGATCGGTTCGATACATGCTTTAAAAGACGTACCGGACTTTTGTTACATGCGGTATGACTGGTTGCCAAAGGAATTGAGCAATATTTTATGGGGAAGATTGCTGGACGAAATGTATAATCTTGTATTATTCGGCAATATTCACGCGCTCGGGCATTTTACATATCCGACCAGATATATGATGAAGTATGGATTTAAGTTAGAATTTAAAAACTATTATGATAAAATAATACAAATTTTCAAAAAAATCATAGAAAAGGGAATATGTCTTGAAGTAAATACCTCCGGAATGCGGCAGGAATTGAACGATTCGATGCCGAATCCTGAATTGTTGAAAATATATAAAGAATTAGGCGGTAAACTTATTACTTGCGGTTCTGACGCGCACAAGGCGGAACATTTGGGTATGGATATTGATATTGCGTATAAAATGTTAAGCGATTTGGGTTTCAAATATGTAACGGTATTCCATGACGGGAAACAGGTTCACATAAAAATACCTTAATGGTATCATCAATTTTTAATTGATCGTAAGCATATTGCGCTTTCTCCTTATCATCAAAAATTCCGAATATCGCGGGACCGCTGCCACTCATTAACCTTCCCAAAGCTCCAAAATTGTCGAATTTATCTTTTAATTTATCCGGAATAATGATTTTTTCAAATACGTTATACATGTTACCGCAGATTTTTTGTAAATTTTGTTTTTTGAACTCTTTGAGAATTTTATCAAAACCGATTAAATTACTCCCAATATTTGATTCGTCATATCTTTCATATGCCCATTTAGTCGAAATTTCTTGATTATTGTCGATTAAAATTATTATATAACAATGAGGAAAGGCAGGACATATTTTGAGTTTTTCGCCGATTCCCTTTGCGATTGCCGTACCGCCCGTAAGGCAAAACGGTACGTCCGCTCCGATATTTACCCCCAATCTAAATAAATCCAGATTTGTATCAAAAATTTTGTTCAACATAATCAAAACTGCGGCAGCGTCGGTACTCCCTCCGGCAAGTCCCGCGGATAACGGTATTCTTTTTATTATATCAATATTGATTAATTGCCCTGTGATTTTATTTACATTACAAAACATTTCCGCGGCAATATATGCTAAATTATCTTTTCCGCATGAAATTTTTTCGTTGTCGCACGTCAGATTTATTTTTAATCCATCATTATCAGCAGCAGTTATAGTTATCGTATCATATAAATCGACTGTCTGCATTATAGAATTGATATTATGAAAACCGTTCTCAAGGCGTTCGGTTATATCCAAAAACAAATTTATTTTTGCGGGTGCGTGAATTGTTATTTTTCTTTCCATAATTGAACCTATTTTATAATTTTAAAAATAAAACTTTTCTTAACTTTTACAGCCTTAAAAGCGCATAACTCTTGACAGCAATAACATTTTATACATTTTTTTGTATCGATCAACGCTTTGTTATTTTTTTCATTAATGGTAATAATTTTTTCGGGACAGCTTCGCACGCAATCGCCGCATCTGACGCATTTCTTTTTGTTAATAATTGGACGCGGTTTTAAAAAGTTCGGAATGAATTTTGTAAGTCTGTTTAACGACGAATCCGGTTTTTTAAAATCGTTAATTTTATAACAATCTATACCATCGCCGATAATATTTAAATTTTTTACGGAATCCGGACAGTATAGAAATTTCCGTGCGATATTAATCATTGACACCTGATTTTCAAGATTGACAATATATTCACAAATTTCATCAACCGCAAATGGATTCTTACCCGTAATAACACAGCCGATTTCGCGCGGATTGCCGCCGGACGGACCATTTCCTTCCATGCCGATTATACCGTCTACGATATTAATTATGGGTTTCATATCGCAAACCGTTTTGCATAACTCAACAAGCATATGGTAAAAATCGTTAGGATTTTTAAATCTTGCGTGCATTTCAAATTTTTGAGCGCCGGGGATAATTCCGAAAAGATTTTTTACCGCCGCCGACAATGTCGTAAACGCGTGAGTTTTCAATTTACACACGTTAAAAATGTAATCTGCTTTGCATACAGGCGTAATTATATTGTAAAATTTCGATTTTTGTCCGTTCGGATTATGGATCGTTTCATATGTTAAATCGAAATTCAAATTTGCGCCGCAATTTTCCATTCCGCAAACGCGATATAAACCGCGCAAAACTGATTCCGTATACAATCCGCCGCAGCTGTCAGCAATAATTACGTTTGCTCCAGCTGATTTCAAAATCCCGCAAACAGCTTCAACAACGGCAGGATGTGTCGTCGTCGCCTTTTCAGGCGCTGCCTTCATCAATAAATTGGGTTTTATTAACACGTTTTTGCCGTTGAAATCTGAAATTTCGATATTCAACGCGCACAATTGTTTACTAATTATGGCGGTTATTTCATTCACATCGTAATTATTACATTTATTTATCGCAACATCGTTGTCCATTTAAATTTCATACCATCCCATCAATTTCATCCGCGACGATTTCTTTCGGAAGCTTACAATTCAAATAATAGTGCAAACCGCAGGATGAATCAATATACCTGCTTACGCCTTTATCGTCAAAACTAACTGTCCCGGGGCCAATCATTTCGTACCACGGCTCGCTTCCGTGAACGGCGTAAACCGCCGTTGCCGGATCCCACGAATGTCTGCCGTTTGCACTGCCATGCTCGATGTAAGCGTATGAAGCCGGTTTAGTGTCTCCGTCGCGCGCAACCATTTTCGCGCCCGTTATCATATCCAGCCCCGTTTCGAACGGCAAAAAAACAACCGAGACAGGAGATAATTCTACTACATCCTGCGCGCTTTCAACGTCGCAAGCTATGTTAAACTCGCCGCGATCATTATGCTCACCGGCGAAACAACCTCCCATACTTACGAACTCAGCGACTTTTTCGCGGACCAGTTCATTATCGGATTTCAACAAATTTGCGATATTCGTAAGCGGGCCGGTTATCACGATCGTGACTTTTTCGTCCGACGCGGTCAATAATTCGCGGATCAATTGTACCGCTTCAGGGTATTCTTTACCGATTTTATCCGTGGCAAATTTATTTGCCACTTTGGTCGCGTACATGTCAGGGCAGCCTTTATAATAATCTTTCTTGTGGTTTTCTATCATTCCGACAGGCAGATTGCGGTAACCGTACTGTTCCGCGATCGCTTCGACGCAAACAGGCGCGTTAGGGAATACCGCGCTGCACGTAACGCCGATCAAACAGCCTGATTGTAACAAATACGCGAGCGCCAAGACGTCGTCGCAGTCGCACCCGATATCAGTGTCAAAAATAACTTTCTTTAACATTTAAATTTAATACCTCCCAAACATTATAACATGTTTACATAAATTTTTCAATAGTTTATTGATTTTATCTTCAAAATAGTGTAAAATAGAGAGAAACGGGGTGAACTTTTTGAAAATTAACTGGGATAAAAAATACCTTACGATAACGGTATACGCGTGTATTATTTCGGCGGTCAGCGTACTGCTGGTTTTTGCGTGCATCAATTTTAAATATATAATCGATTTCATTAGCAGGTTCTTTCGGTTAGCCAGCCCGCTGATGTACGGCTTTATCATCGCGTATCTGTTTAACCCGCTGATGAAATTCTGCGAGTCGAAATTTAAATTTATCGAGCGTAAAAAACCGCATAAAAAATTGAAAAGAATTTTATCGATGGTTATAACATATCTGTTGTTTACGATAATTTTTGTTTTGTTCATCGCGCTGGTCGTACCGCAGATCGTGTCAAGTTATAACGATTTGCAGGCGAAACTGGTTGATTATTTTAATTCGACTCAAGCGCTTATCGAAAATTTGGCAGAATCGTCAGCTTTAATAAAAACAATATATGACAGGATTATAGAATTTGTTGACATCAATAAAATTACTGACAGCCTTGTAGAAATATTACAGGGTACATATGTCGTAATACAAAACATAACTCCTTATATTTCAAATTTCGTAATTAATATATTCGGTCAATTTATAAATGTGCTGCTCGGGATAATATTTTCGATATACTTCTTAGCCTCAAAAGAGAAATTGAACGCGCAAATACAGAAGACCATGTACGCGTTTATAAAGAAAACAAACGTTGAGAAGATTGTAGAATTCGGAAAGTTCACGGATAAAACTTTCGGCGGGTTTATTGTCGGGAAAATCTTGGAATCAGTTATCGTCGGCGTGGTTACTTTCGTGATACTCGCGCTCATAAACATGCCGTACTACCCATTAGTCGCGCTGATTGTCGGCGTTACGAACGTCATACCGTTCTTTGGACCGTTCATAGGCGCGATTCCGAGCGCATTTATAATTTTCATCGCCGATCCGGCGTACACGATTTGGTTCACTATCATCATCGTCGTCATCCAGCAGTTAGACGGCAACATTCTCGGACCGAAGATTTTGGGCAATAAGACTGGCTTGAGCGCGATGTGGGTCATTGTGGCGATTATCGTAATGGGCGGCCTGTACGGCATCGTCGGCATGTTCATCGGCGTACCGATCTTCGCCGTGCTGTACGCCGTATTGAAATCGTTCGCTGAAAAACGGCTCGCGAAGAAAGAATTGCCAATAAACACGGAGGATTATAAACCCTCTGAGGAGGATCATAATGAAGATATTTGACAACGAAAAATATAATACTATCGCCGTTTACGTAATGGTTTTCATAATCTTTACGATCTTTTGCGGATTGATTTTCATTAATTTCGATTTTATTTTAAACACTGTTAAAACTGTTTACAACGTTTGCAAGCCGTTGATTTACGCGTTTATTTTCGCGTTTATGCTTGCGCCGCTTACGAATTTATGTGAGAAAAGATTATTATTCTTTATTAAAAAACGTCTCAAACTCAAGAGATTGTTCGCGATAATCCTCACTTATATAATCGCACTGTCGGTTATAACGTTCTTCGGATTTATAATAGTGCCGCAGATAATCGAAAGCTACACCGATTTGGAATCGAAAGTCGGCGGCTACGTGAGTTACGCGCAGAATTGGATCGAAGAAATGGCCGGTTCGTCTGAGCTTTTCGCGGAACAGTATGAGAAAGTCATCGACGCATTGCAGGGATTGGTTGCGAATTCATATACGTTTTTTGAAAATATTACACCGTATATTTTGAACTTCTTAGGAACTTTCGTCAAAGAAACGATAAATATTTTCCTCGGAATGGTGTTTTCGGTATACTTTTTAGTTTCAAAAGACGTCGTTTGGGCGCAGGTTAGAAAATTATCCAGAGCGGTTTTTCCGGATGAAGGTTATAATTTTTTCTTGAAAATAATGAGCTTGATCAACAAAGTATTCAACGAATTCGTAGTGGGGAAATCATTGGATTCGATATTCTTAGGGTTGTTGTGCTTCCTGCTGATGACTCTATTCGGAATGCCTTACGCGCCTATCGTGAGCGTCGTGATCGGTGTGACCGCATTCATACCGTTCATCGGAATCTACATCGGCGCACTGTTCGGGGTATTTATAATCTTCATCGCCGACCCGGCGAAAGTCATATGGTTCGCGTTAATAGTTATCGGATTGCAACAACTTGACAGCAATCTCATCGAGCCGCGGATATTGAGTGAGAAGAACGGATTGTCGGCGTTGTGGGTACTGACCGCGATAATCTTCATGGGCGGATTCTTCGGATTGTTCGGGTTGTTCTTCGGCGTACCGATATTTACGGTGATTTATACATTGTTTAAAGAATTGGTCGAACGGCGGTTGAAGAAGAAAGAAATGCCGCATGAAACGTTACATTATACGGGAGGGCAAATTAACGATGAAATTGTTTCACGTCAGTGAGGAGCCGAATATTGACAAGTTTGTCCCGCGGATTCCGACAAGGGAAGATATGGACAAGTCAAAGGGGTTGGTGTGGTCGTTAACCGAACCTGCTCTCCCGAATTGGCTGACCCCGCGCGATTGCCCGCGTGTAACTTACCGCGTTAAGGAAGATACGACGCAGGAAGATATTGCGAAGTTCTTTTCCTCCCCATTTTCGTCGCGTCATTGTGTCGCGATTGAAAATGACTGGCACGTTAGAATGTTGGAAACGACTTTATATGTTTATGAATTCGATCCCGTAAACTTTTATTATGATGAAACCGCGAGCTTTTATGTAAGCGATAAAACGGAAATCCCAATTTCAGTAACTAAATATGACAATTTATATGAAGAATTGTTCAAACGGAACGTTGAGGTCAGGATTCTAAACAATTTGTGGGAATTGCGTGACGCAATTTTGGACTCAACTTTGAATTTTTCCTTTTGCCGTATGAGAAACGCGAAACCGAAAATGGAGTGAAAAATGAAAAAAATTTTACTAATTGGATTGGCATTTATAATGATATTTGCGGTTTTGGCGTGCAGGGGCAAGGAAGAAGAAGCAGAGAGAGTAAGGAGTGAATACTCAACAGACGGCAAATATTTTATTGAAGGATATGGTTTGGATTCAGAATTATTAATTTTATACCCCGAAGCTGTCCCTGATAAAAATCGTCCTGACCCATATTTCACACCGCAGCGCTGGATAAGCAGTACAATTATTGAAGTTTCGTTCACTTGGTATTTAGAAAATGATATGAGCGAGTTTTCGGGAAAGTATTTTTACGATGTCCTAACGGATGAAATTACAACCTACATCACGTCAGAATCCCCGGCGTCTTAATAATATCAAACACGCTGCGCGCCGCGATTAATTCAATATCTTTTATATCAATTTTCAATTTTTCAATCGAACGGTAGGGAAGTATGATTTTATTAAAACCAAGCCTCGTCGCTTCCTTGATTCGCTGCTCGATATTCGAAATTGCGCGGCACTCGCCTGCAAGTCCTACTTCGCCGAACGCAATCACGTTGTCGGGGATCGGCTGGTCTTTTATACTTGAAATCAACGCAAGCGTAATCGCGAGATCGGCCGCAGGTTCCTCGATTTTCAACCCGCCGATGACGTTCATGTAGACGTCGTTCGTCGAAAACCGCAGCCCGAACCGCTTCTCCAGCACGGCAAGCAGCAAACACATCCGGTTGTAATCGATACCGTTCGACGTGCGTTTCGGCGACGGGAACACCGTCGTTGTCGCAAGCGCCTGCACTTCCGCGATGATCGGACGTGTACCTTCCATTATACATACCGCGCAGTTGCCGGAAATATTCTTAGGTCTGTCCGCGAGCAGCATTTCCGACGGGTTTGGAATCTCAACCAAGCCGACTTCCGTCATTTCGAACACGCCGATTTCATTCGTCGAGCCGAAACGATTCTTCACAGCGCGGATTATGCGGTAAGTATTCTGGCGCTCTCCTTCAAAATATAGAACAGCGTCAACCATATGCTCAAGCACTTTCGGCCCCGCGATGCCGCCCTCTTTGTTGACGTGACCCACTAAAATTATCGAAATATTCTCGTTTTTGGCGATATTAATAAAACGCATAGCGGCTTCCTTCACCTGCGCTATGCTTCCGGGAGCGGACGAAATATTGTCGCTGTAAACCGTTTGAATGGAGTCCACGATTATAACGTCAGGTTTAATTTTATTGATCTCGTTCAGTATGTTTTCCATACTCGTTTCAGTCAATACATAAAGATTGGGGCATTTGAGTTTCAGGCGTTCCGCGCGCAGTTTCAATTGACTTCTCGACTCTTCACCGGAGATATACAATATTTTGTTATCTCCAAGCGAAGCTGAAATCTGCGTCAGCAATGTTGATTTGCCGATACCTGGTTCGCCAGATAACAAAATGACCGAACCGCTCACCAATCCGCCGCCGAGAACACGGTCCAATTCGCCGAGACCCGTATTATTGCGCATATATTCGGGCAAATCTAATTCATCGTACAACGTCGCGACGCTCTCGTAATCGCTCGTTATCTGATAATTCTTCTTACTCGCAGAACTTGAAGCAGACGTATTCTGCACGGTTTGTTCCTCGAGGGTGTTCCACGACTTACATTCAGGGCATCTGCCCAGCCATTTCGGCGACTGATAATCACATTCTGTGCAAACATACAAAGTTTTACTTGCTTTCATTATTATACATCATCCTCAATAATATCACCCGCGTCTTACATACTTCATACAATATATGCTTGAAACGGGTGCAAAATTCTAAAAACTAATAATTATTTCTTTTTATTATTTGTATTTATTCCTAATAATTTCAATATGCTTATATCTTTTACCCCTAAATAATACGCAAGCCCGCAGATAAAAATTGCAGGAAAGGGCGTTAATAAATACATGATAAAATGAAATTCATCAGGGATATTTATACTTAATCCCAAATACATCGCTTGGATCAGTTTCGTTATCATGTTCCAAACGCCGTACAACGTGCCTTCTTTACCGCCTACAATATAGCCGGTAAACATAAATATTCCCGCCAGAAAATTAATCGCGTTGGCGACCATCGACATATATAATCCATTTGCCGGCACATACGGAGCGCGCTTGTTGCTTACCTTATCGTGATCTTTCGAACCTACCGTCCATGTCATGGAATACAGCAAAAACAAATAAAATATTATCGCAAAAATACTTGCGACCAACTGTAAAAATTCATTTTGTCCGACCGACATCGACAGCATGAAACCGAATACCGTCAAACCGAACTGATAGATCATCATTTTGACAATTGAGTATGAGTTTTCCTTTAAAAAATTAAGCATACGAACAAATCCTTAAAAAGTGTTTATAAATAATATATTTATATAATTATTTTAATAGATGAATATAAACAAAACAAGAATAAAAATAAAAATTTACACTTTAGCCATTAAAATTACATCGTCAATAAATTGACGTTGTCAATAAATTGCCATTATCATAGAAATAACGAAGGAGTGATGCTTTTTGCAAGAAGCGCCTCAATTAATAAACAATTATTTGAATTATCAACGGGTGATCCGGGGACGTTCGGAAATGACCCTTGATCAGTATCAGATCGATTTGGCGTTGTTTTTTAAATTTATAAAAGCCAGCCGCGAGAAGATTGATTTGAAGGACGAAGAAGTTTTCAACGGTATCGATATAAGCGGGATCGATAACGATTTTATCGTAAGCGTTACGCGTGAGGAAATTTATGAATTTTTTAACTACGCCGCAACGGAACGGTTGAACATCTCGCGGACAAGGGCGAGAAAATTGTCGGCAATCAAATCGTTTTATAAATATTTGACAACAAAATTGAAATTGCTGGAAGAAAATCCTGCCGCCGATATTGAATCGCCGTCTATCAAGAGTTCGCTTCCGAAATATCTTTCTCTTAATGAAAGTATCGGTTTGCTGGACGCTATCAAAAACGACGAACATTCCAAAACGGTTGTACGGGATTACGCGATTATAACAGTTTTCTTGAATACCGGCATACGGTTGTCGGAACTTGTGGGGATAAATCTGAGCGATTTGGACAAGGAACTTCGTTCGGTGAGGATTTTGGGCAAGCGAAATAAAGAAAGGATAATCTACCTCAACGAAGCGTGCAGGGAAGCGCTGACTGCTTATATCCAAATCCGCGCAAATGATGTTCAGATTAAAGACAAAAACGCGCTGTTTCTGTCAAAATTTCACAAACGTATCAGTAATAAAACTGTGCAATGGATGGTTAAAAAGTATCTTGATATGGCCGATCTGGGAAATAAATTTTATTCCGTTCATAAGCTGCGCCACACCGCCGCGACATTGATGTATCAAACGGGTAAAGTTGACGTCCGCGTTCTTAAGGATATATTAGGTCACGAGCAGTTGAACACCACGCAGATTTATACGCACGTCAGCGACGCGAGTATGGAAAACGCGATGAGTATGAATCCGCTCGCAAAAATTAAAAAAGGGGAAGATACTAAAGATGAATAACCGGCGGTCAATGCCAAGAAGAGTTCCACCAAAAAAGAAAAAGAAGAATAACGATTTGTACGTGTTTCTTTTCATTCTTCTCATAGTTTTTATATTATTTTTTGTTATAAGATGCGCCGTAAATATGTCGGATAAAAAAACACCGGGCGAAGTCTCCGCCGTTGCGGAATTCAGCGAATCTGAAACCACTACGCAACCTAAAGTAATCGTCCCGGCGATTCAACTCGGCGATGAGATTCACAGCAAGTACGCCGTTTTTTATAATATCTCCAGAGACGAAACTATTTGTGAAAAAAATCCTGACACCATCGCTTTTCCGGCTTCGCTGACTAAAATCATGACGTCGATCATCGCGATAGAACGGATCGATCCGTCGAAATATGACGACACTATAATCATAACGCAGGACATAATCGATTTCCTGTTCCGGCAAAACGCGGCGACCGCCGGTTTTGAAGCGAAAGAGGAAGTGAAGATTATTGATTTGCTGTACGGCGTAATGCTGCCGTCAGGCGCGGAAGCGTCAATAGCGGTAGCGAATTACGTCGCGGGTTCGGAGAGCAGATTCGCCGATTTGATGAACGAGAAGGCAAAGGAATTGGGTTGTAATAATACCAATTTCGTCAACGTGACAGGTTTGCACGATGAGAATCACTACACGACCGCTTCCGATATGGCAAAGATTCTGACATATTCGATTAAGAATGAGATGTTCCGGAGTATTTTCACGCGAATGATGAGCTATACGACTTCGCCGACTAATATACATGAAGAAGGTATAACGTTCAGCAATACGACTTACATAGCTTTTTCTCAGAATAACTTTTATATGGGGTTTATTATCGGCGGCAAGACAGGTTTTACGAATGAAGCGTGCCTGTGCCTTGCCACATATGCCGTTATAGGCGGGAACGATTATATTTTGATTACGATGGGCGCAGGCGAGGGCGATAATAAAACCGCGTACCATGTCATGGACGCGGTCGCGATTTACGGTGAGTATACGTGAGTTAGGTGTACATAAAAAATAACTGATTATTCAGCTATTTTTTATTATTTTATTCCTATAAACTAAATCGTCTCTAACAATAAACCCCATTTTCTCCCAAAAAGCGTTACCCGCTTCATTGTTCACGAACACAAAGAGTATAACTCTCGTTACGCCTTCATGTTCGAGAGCGGAAATCGCAGCGTTTACAAGCGCGGTACCGATTCCTTTCCGCTGTTCGGATTGCGCCACCGCCATGTGATAGATAAATCCTCTGCGCCCGTCGTGACCGCTGAGAATCACACCAACGATAACACCATCTTTTTCCGCAACGAAGCAAGTCGCCGGATTGCGCGCGAGGTATTTCGCGATACCTTCGCGCGAATCGTCCAAATTGTTCAATCCTACGTTCGGCGTATTTGCCCGTGACATGCTCTCACCACTTAACGTCTAACGACGTTTGAAGTGGGAGCTTCTCGCTCAAGGATCGTACCCGACCCAGTACCAACGAGCTAACCCCGTAAGTCCTACGGTTCTATTTGTTCCGC
>Ga0123353_10001114_pt1 | contig 32700 bp, 22 predicted proteins | sample TergutLab28metaG_3_FD_92763 | JGI IMG/M metagenome (GOLD analysis project Ga0123353, IMG submission 92763) | Labiotermes labralis P3 segment gut microbial communities from Petit-Saut dam, French Guiana - Lab288 P3 | ecosystem: Host-associated > Arthropoda: Insects > Digestive system > Gut ... | reverse complement strand
TCAGACGGTTAGAGCATCTGACTCATAATCAGGGGGTCCTTGGTTCGATCCCAAGAGGGACCACCGGCAACAGTGAAAAATTGCAGAAAGTCGTTATAAATAATAATATAACGACTTTTTTTTTGTTTCTTTTTATAGCAATTATTGCAATAAATGTGTATTTTTGCGTCCCCATACAGCGCCCCCAAAGGTTCGGGGGCGCAAAAATTTTAAGAGATGAATAAACTTGTAAATCAAAAAATTACTTATTCTATCGGTTTACGTATCAATAAACATAAAAATAAAGAAAAAGCCCCTATTTATGTTTTTTGCATATTAATCACCTAAAAAAATAAATGGAGGCTTAGCAGAAAGTACTATTAATAAAATATTCAGCCAATTAAAATCTATATTGCACGAAGCTAAAAACAATAAAATTATTAGTAAAGTTAATATCAATAAGTTTAAATCGTTACCGGTTCCAGACGCTGATAAAATATTTATTAAAGTAGATGAATCGCGTGAGCTGATAAAATTCTATAAAAACTATCCCTTCAAATCAATTAAAAATGAAAACTCTTTTAATGCTTTTCTGTTTTGTTGTTTTACCGGTTTAAGAATTGGAGACGTAGAAAAAATAAAGTATTCCGATATAATAAATAAATGCTGGAATAATTTTGGAGAAGAAAAAACAACGTTTAAGCGCACGGATCTAATTTTTGATATTGCTTTTTCTTTTATTGATACTCCCACAATAGAAAATCAAGATAGAAAAATTTTTTATATGCTTAGTCAACAAAAAACAAGGCAAATAGTTAAACAAGTGATTGCAGATTTTAATGATTGTAATGAGAAAAAAATATACAGTGATATAACTATCTTTTAACCCAATGAAAATCCTATCTCTTAATTTCAAAAATATAAACTCCCTGTTTGGTGAATGGAGGATTGATTTTACCGATCCTAAGTTAGCCGATAACGGGCTTTTTGCTATTACTGGCAAAACCGGAGCGGGCAAAAGTTCTATCCTTGACGCTATTGCGCTGGCACTGTACGGGAGAACACCCCGCGTGGATATTACAGGACAAAGCAACTATGTAATGACAAAAGGAACAACCGATTGCTACTCCGAAATTGTGTTTGAAGTGGGGGGGGGAGTGTGGAAATCGACTTGGAAACAGGAAAAAAACCGCAACGGAAATCTAAAACCTGTAAACCGGCAAATTGCAGACCATAACAACGAAATCCACGCCGACCAAATCCGCAGTTGTGATATTAAAATTGTTGAAATTTTGGGACTTGCATTCGAGCAGTTTACCAAAGTAATCATGTTGGCACAAGGTAGTTTTACTGCTTTTTTAAACGCAGACAAAAATGAAAAAGGGGAACTGCTAGAGCAAATTACAGGAACCGAAATATATGGCGAAATCTCTATAAAAACATTTGAACGCAACAAAACTGAAAAAGAGAAATTAGAGAAGATTATAATTGAAATCGGCGCAATTACCATTCTTTCAAATGAAGAAATTGAGAGTTTGACTCATGAAATTACTACTTTTGAATTGCAAAAAAAACAGATAAACAGCGATTTACAGATTATTGAAACTGCCAAAAAATGGTTGGCAGATGTAGAAAATTTATATAAACAGATTGAAGAAACAAAACAAAAATTGCCCGATTTAGCAGAGCGCGTTAAGACTGCAAAACAAATAGCAGAACAATCGGATGCAGCTTTGAAAACTGCAAAAAATGAAAAAGAAAACAGCGAGAAAATTCTCTTAAAAGTTAGGGAATTGGATACCAAAATTGCCGAGAAAGAGAAAGCGCTCCAACCTATTTTGCTAATATTGATAGGACTGACAAAAGTAGCCCAAAATTTAACGAAAACATTTGAAAATCAAAAAAAAAATATAGAAGAAGCCCAAATTGCTTACAAACAAAACCATGAATGGGTTACAATGAATGTAAAATATGAGCCATTAGTAGAACTATTTGCAGCGATAGAAAATCAACATATCGAAACGAGTAGATTATTAACAGATTTTAACAATAGAAATATTGCGTTTGAAAAAGCAAAAAAAGATTTGGAAACCAAAATTTCTATATGCAAAAATCTGCAATCAGTTTTTGTAGAAAAAGAAAAAGTATTATATGATAAAGAATGGGAGCTAAAAGTACAGAAAGAGGATTTTTCTACACTATTAGCAGGAAAAGATGTCGCTACTTATCAGAATGAAAAAGAAAATCTTGTAAACTTTGGCACTCAAATCAAAAATTTGATTGAAGTTGAAAGAACAATCTCCGAAATGCTAAAAGAGATTGCACAATACAAAACCTTTATTGCATCTTCCGAAAACTCAATTCAGGGACTTACTCAAACTATTCTCAATCGGAAGGCAATGGCGGAAAATATTAACAAACAGATAGTTTTACTTGCCGAGAACCTATTATTTGCTAAAACTATTCAAAGTTTGGAAGAGCATCGCAAATCGCTTGAAGATGGGAAGCCCTGCCCTTTATGCGGTGCATTGGATCACCCCTATTCGCTTGGTGATGAGCCAAAAATTGGTGCTAAAGAAACAGAGTTGGAAGCTTTAAAAAAACAGGAACATGAAATTGCTCATCTTATTCAACAAGAGGAAAAAATATTAACCAAATTGGCCTCAGATAAAGATAATGCGCAGAATAACAGGGAAAAAGCAGAGAGATTTTTTGAGGAAAACACTAGTAAAAGAGAAATTATTCTCACTGAAATTAAAGGATTAAACCCCGATTTTTCAATCTCCGAAAATGAAAATAGAGCTGATTCTCTTGAAATATTTTTGAAGCAGAAGCAGAATGATTACAAGCAGTTTGAAGCCATAATTTCTGAAGCAACAAAACGCGAAAGGTTGCTCAAAAAACTACTATATGAGGATATTCCGCAGTTGCAACAGGCGAAGCAAGCCGCTGAAAAGGAGATAACCGAAGCAGAAACCCATCGGAAGTTAAGTGAACAGAATTTGGAAAATTTGAAGAATCTGTTTGAAGATGCTGAAAAAAAATATAAGGAAAAAAATGCCGAACTTATGAAAATTTTCACGCAATATGATGTTGATAATCTTGAAACATTAAAGAGTCGGTTACATGATTGGAATAAGCACAAATCAGCAATAGAAGATATTAAAGAACAGCTTAATAAGTTGCAACATGCACTTACTTTGACTCATGCTGAAATGGTCGCCCATAACAAACAGTTTGCTGACAAAACAGTAGAAAAGCAAGGGACTGAAACAGAGAAACAAATGCTTTTTGCGGCACGTCAAGATCTGTTTGGCGATAAACGGGTTGAGGAGGAGGAAAATCGCCTTAAAGTGCTCATAGAAAAGGCAGAAACAGCAAAAATCACAGCGGAACAATATAAAACAGAAGCTATTACGGAATTTGCAAAAAAACAGGCTGTTATATCTGAAAAAGAGAAGGAAGTTGCTAAAAAATCTTCAGAAAAGATTACCGATAAAACCCTCGAAGAGTTGCAAGCAGAGTATGATGAGAAGAAACCGCAAAGCAATCTTTTATCACAACAGATTGGTGCAAATCGTCAGAAATTAAACTACAATGACGAAAATCTGCTGAAAAATCGTAAAAAATTGCAAGAAAAAGAGTTGCAGCAGCAAATTTGTAATAAATGGGGAAATTTAAACGAATTGATTGGCTCACAAGACGGAAAAAAATACCGAAACTTTTCTCAGACATTAACCTTTGAACATTTAATTGGATTGGCGAACCTCCAACTACAAAAAATGTCGGAACGTTACATTCTAAAACGTGAGGGCGATCATTCAAACCCTTTTGATTTGTCGGTGATAGACAAGTTTCAAAATGGTAATGAGCGCCCTGCAGATAACCTTTCAGGTGGCGAAAAATTCATAGTATCGCTCTCTTTTGCATTAGGATTAGCCAATATGGTAAGCAAAAACATGAAGATAGATACCATGTTTATTGATGAAGGTTTTGGGACACTTGATTCTGATTATCTTGAAGTTGCGCTTTCTACTCTTTCAAATTTGCAAAACGAAGGAAAGCTGATCGGGGTTATTTCTCACTTATCTGAACTCAAAGAGCGTGTGGGTACACATATTGAAGTAATCCCTGTAGGAAACGGATACTCGCGCATTGATTTCACAACATATTGAATTTATTTACATTTTAGACAATATATCGCCAAAATGTCGCCGAAAATAGAAACTATAAAACGCTAACAATCTATCAATTAAATTATTAGCGTTTCCCTTAGTAGCGGGGGCAGGACTCGAACCTACGGCCTCCGGGTTATGAGCCCGACGAGCTACCACTGCTCTACCCCGCAATGTGGCGGCAAAAATAATATTTTTTTTATATTAAAGCGACCAAAAAGTAATAGCTGCTAAAATTTTTTCTACCAATTCCAATTTGAAAAATCAAATAGGTAAAAAAAACTCTCAAGTATTGCGAACTCTAATCTATGTTCTAAACGATTTCTCAATCCAAGAAATTATTTTATACACCAGCACTGCCGCCAATACGTCAGAACATCTATTCTCTTTTTGTGGGCAAAGTTCTACTATATCAAAGCCAATCACCTTTTTAGACTTAAAAAGAAGCTCAAAAAATGCAAGTATCTCGTACCAGAGCAATCCACCGGGGAGCGGGGTTCCTGTTGCCGGAACAATACTCGGGTCGAAGCCGTCTAAATCAATGGTGAGATACACTTGCTCCGTAAGTTTGTCAATAGCCTGTTGCATCCACTCGGTTTTCCCGCAAATTTCGTGAGCATAGAAGATATTTTCGGGAATGATATGCTCTTTTTCTTCAATACAAACGTTTCGGACACCCACTTGCACCACGTTGGTCACTTCCTGTGCGCGACGCATTACGCAGGCGTGGTTGTAGCGCGAGCCATTGTAAGAATCGCGCAAATCGGCGTGCGCATCAATTTGTAAAACAGACAAATTTGGGTGTTTCTCGGCAAATGCTTCAATGGCTCCTATGGAAATTGAATGCTCTCCGCCCAGCAACCCAACCGTTTTGTTTTGCTGCAAGAAGAAACGAACGCGCTCTTTGACTTCTTCCACCATTTTCTTGGGAGAAATGAAAGAATAAGTATATTTATCGGTATAAATTCCTGCTTTATACGCTTCCAATCCGGTTTGAATATCGTAAAGTTCAATAGAATCCGAGGCATCAATAATTGCCTGCGGACCTTTTTCTGCGCCCTTAATGTAAGTACTTGTGCCATCGTAAGGAATTGCAAGTAGCACATATTTAGCGTTTTCTAATTTAGAAAAATTGGGGGGCATATCTAAAAAATATTCCATATATAATAATTCAAATTCAATAATTATTCCGTGTGCAAAAATAAAAAAACGCTACAAACGTTTCTAATTTATTAAAAAAAATTGCGTGTCGGTGATAAAAAAACTCTCATTTCTGTTTCTTTTTTTATTTATAATGTTGTTTTCTTATTCACAAACGGGTGGAAATTATGCCTATAACTTTATGGGTTTCCATTCTTCGGCGCGTCTTGCGGGATCAGGCGGTTCTTTAATTGCTGTTCGCGACAACGATGCTTCGCTCATTATGTACAATCCCTCCTTAGTTGCTCCCAAATTTAGCACTACTTTGTTAATAAGCGCAACCGATTATTTTGCAAACACCGGCTATCTCTCTGCCATGTATGCACATACTTTTAATAAAGTGGGCAGTTTTGCTGTAGAGTTGCGCTATGCAGGATTCGGAGAGTTTGTCAGAACCGATGATATGTGCTACGAGCAAGGCACTTTTTCCTGCAATGATCTGGGGCTTACCTTAGGCTGGGGACGGCAATTAGACAGCTGCTTCTCAATAGGCGCAAATCTGAAATTAATGCATAGCAGCTACGAGTCTTACTCATCCTTTGGGTTGGCGGTAGATGTTGCCGGAAGTTATTACAACGAAAAAAACAATATCGCCTTAGCTATTCTGGTTAAAAATATTGGAGGAGAGCTAAAACCTTTAGTTGAAGGTAAACACAACTGGGCACCGTTTGATATACAATTTGCTTATTCTCAGAGATTAAAATTCATCCCGATACGTTATCATATCGCCTTACACTCTCTTTATAAATGGGAAATGTCATATATCGGTCCTGACGATCCATTTTTAGAGATCGATGCGATGTCGGGAGACCTTAAATATCCTTCTAAATTTAACCGCGGTGTAAACAATTTCTTTCGCCATATCAATTTTGGATTGGATATCATTATTGGAAAACATCTTACACTATATGCAAGCTACAATCACGACCAAAACCGAGCAATGCGAATTTTGCAAAAGAAATCCATGGCAGGTTTTGGTTATGGTTTTTTAATTGACATCAAATCTATTCAATTCGGCTTCTCACGTTTACATTATGCCGTAGGTGCCACTCCGAACTATTTCAATTTTTCTTTAAACATTAACGACCTGTCACAACTGTCGAAAACGAACAAAAAGAAGAAGTTGGAGCGGGTAAATTAGATTTAAGGTTTATGAACTCTTTCGGTATTTCTTTTATTCTCAGTGATTATGGCGGGACGCATGATCCTTTTATTGGTGGAACGATTACTGGCTGTCCTGCCAGTGTGGATATTGATTTTGAGTTTGTCCAGAGCGAATTAGCCCGCCGCGCGCCCTCACATCATCCCTACTCTACCCAACGCCGTGAAACGGATCGTATAGAGTTTTTGTCCGGCATTGAAAACGGCATAACAACAGGCGCTCCTATTCAATTTCAGATTCCGAATGAAGATGTGCAACCTAATTTGGCAATGTTGCACGTAATTAAGCCTTCGCATGCCTCTTACACCTACAAGATGAAGTATGGAATTCCCGACAATTCGGAGATTGGCAGAGCATCTGCACGACAAACCGCGTGCAGGGTAGTGGCAGGTGCAATAGCAAAACTCTATTTGAAAACATCCGGGATTGATATTCGTGCATGGGAAGATGAAAAAAAGAATTGTAGAGATGTTGCGCGCAACGCCTCTGCCGGAGATACTTTTGGCGCAATGGTACACTGCGTAATTAAAAATTTGCCCGCTGGATTGGGAGAGCCTGTTTACAACAAATTCGATGCACGTTTGGCTTATGCCATGCTTTCCATTAACGCGTGCAAAGGTTTTGAAATTGGAAAAGGGTTTGCCGCCGCCAAAATGAAAGGGTCTGAATATAACGACATTCAAAATCCCGATTTCTCTTATAAAAGCAACAACGATGGTGGTGTGCAGGCAGGTATCTCAAATGGACAGGAACTTTATTTTTCTGTAGCCTTCAAACCGATTCCAACCTTACAAATAGAACAGCAAACTATAGATTTTGAGGGAAATCCGACTACCTATATTGGGAATAACAGAAACGACCGCTGTGTTGTTCCCAGAGTTTTGCCTGTGGTGGAAGCGATGGCGGCTTTAGTTGTAGCAGACTTTATGGTGCAGGTTCAAAAATTCATATAACAAAAATTTTTAAAGAACTACATTATTTATTATCATTCTCTTAATAAATTCTCCCACCGCAAATAGGCTGTGCGGCTGATATTGAAGAAGATGTTGAAGAATACTCTTGCCCAGTAAGATTTTACGCTAAAGCCGCTAGGGGTTTCTGTAAATTTCTCGCAAAGTGCTAACTCTTTGGTGTCGCTTTTAAGAATAATTACCCATACGGAGCCTTTTTTGATTGCACTGTCAAAAGATTCAACCATAAAAAAAAGTGCGTATTTAGAAGTTGACGGAATGGATGCTTGGCGAATATGATTTGCTATAATATTAGTATTCAAAAGATTTTCAATTCTAACCACATCTCTAATATAGGAATCTCCTTTATGGAGTTTGTTCTGTTTTTTCACAAAAGATAAATCGAAATGCACGATTGGTTTTCTAAACGCAACACGGATATCATATTTTTTTTGGTCTGCGATAATCAGCGCGTTCCATTCGTTGAGATACAATTGCAATATGTCGTTAGGAATATCAAAACTTTTTCGTGTAAAGGTAGCTTTCGAAAAATCAACACCCAGCCATGTTAATTCTCGTTCTTTCAGAAAATCCAATAAGAGTTCTTTATTTAAATACACTTAATCAATGCTTGATCTAAATCGGCAATAATGTCGTTCACATCTTCAATTCCTGCTGCAAAACGCACCAGTCCATCGGTAATACCTCCTTCTATTCGCGCTTCTCTTGTCATTTTCGAGTGTGTCATAGAAGCAGGGTGAGACATTAAGGACTCAACGCCACCTAAAGAAACTGCTAACAAGATTAGTTGAATATTATTCATCAGAGTTTCTCCTGCTTTGTAGCCGCCCTTCAATTCAAAGCTGATGAGAGAACCTGGCCCGCTCATCTGTTTTTTCCCTGTCTCATATTGGGGATGTGACGGCAGTCCGGGATAACTAACAGATTCTACAGCAGGATGTTTTTCTAACCATTCGGCAATAATTCGGGCATTTTCCTGTTGTTTTATCACACGTAACGACAACGTTTTTACTCCTCGAATTACCATATACGCCTGAGTAGGGTCCATGCAGCAGCCCAGCATCGTCATCATGTGGCGAATGGTTTTGTCTAATTCTTCAGTTTTCGACATAATAGCTCCGGCAACAATATCGGCGTGTCCGTTAATGAATTTTGTCATAGAGTGAAGTACAATATCTGCATCCAAATCTAAGGGGCGTTGCAAAATAGGGGTGCAAAATGTGTTGTCCACAACTACTAAAACACTATGTTGGTGCGCAATATCAGCTGCTGCTTTCAAGTCGGTAATTGCAATAGTTGGGTTTGTTGGGGTTTCAATAAAAAGCATTTTCGTATTAGGTCGAATCGCTTTTTTTATATTTTCAATATTGGAAGTATCAATATAGCTGTGTTCAATACCAAACCGTGACCAGTGTTTTTCGATAACCACTCGTGAAGGCCCGTAAACTGCGCCGGTAGAGACGATGTGGTCTCCTGCATTTAAAAACGCCATATAAACTGTATTTACAGCAGCCATTCCGCTTGAGGTTACAACGCATTTGGCAGCATTTTCCAATTGTGCCAAAGTTTTTTCCAAAGCATGAATAGTTGGATTTGCAATGCGCGTATAGATGTATCCGGGGTCTTCTCCGGCAAAGCAGGCTGCGCCGTGAGCCGCGCTCTTAAACTTGTATGTACTTGCTTGATAAATAGGCGTAACTGCCGACCCAAACGGTTCTTCAATATCAGAACCATGAATTAAAATCGTGTCTAAATGCAACTCGTTTTTCATAAAATCTTAAATTTTTAATTTATAAATTAACGTACCACCAATTTTACTGTTTCTCCGCCCACTTTTATCAAATAGATCCCTTTGCTTAAATCGGAAATTAAGATTCGTTGGGTCATTCTATTTTCTTCCGGTTCGCCATTAAGAGGAACATTTTTTACCAATTGTCCAAAACTATTATAAAACTCAATTATTTCAGATTTGGAAAACAAAAGTTCAAATCTCAAATCAATATAATCGTTAGCCGGATTAGGAATAATATGTAGAGAGGAATAATTATGAGACATGTATTCTTCAATTCCCATATATTCAAAAACTGCATGAATAGTTTGATTTTCTGTAATATTTTCAAATAAATATTCTTCGGAGGTTCCAATGCTTAAATTATTCACTATAACATCTATAATACTAAAATTTTCTTGTGGAGAAATAGTAAACAGTTGCGATTCTCCTTCTACGAGCGTTATGATTCCACTTGGTGAAATTTCTCCGCCTGTAGTAGCTGTTGCAGTAATTGTAAATTCCGGGAGTAACATTTCCCATTGGGCATATAATGTTCTACTATACGTAAGCATCATCTCTTCTTGATCGTTAAAATTTATTCCACTGCCGGTTGATTGCGTGTTCCATCCTTTAAAAACAGCATTTGGTTTAGTAAAAGTGTTGGGGTTTAATGCTTGAGAAACGCCATAAGTAAAATTTTGCGGTTCCATACTTCCTGTTCCACTATTTGCATTAAAAGTAACAGTATAGATTTTGGCTTTAAAAGTTGCTTCAATTGTTTGATTGGAAAATACATTTGAAAAAGTATAAGTACCTGTATTTACTGCAGTTTGGTTGGATACGCCATTAATTAATACTGTGGCAATATCATGGTGCAAGGTTGGAGTAATGGTGTAGGTTTCAGAACTTCCTTCATAAACAGTTACAGTACCTGAAGGTAAAATAGTGCCGTTTGTTCCGCAGATAGCAGAAATAGTATAAGTATTTGTAGATGACCCCATAAAAACAAAGCTAATCAAACCGTTAGAGTGAGTAATATTTGTAATAGGTTTATAGAGGTACGCATTAGCCCATGATTTCATAGCAGGAACTGAGATGTCCGTAAAAGAGGTTTTGAAACTTGCTCCGGGGAATGGGGTTCCATTGCTGTTAATACTTCCATAGCTTGCAGGTGAGGAGCTTGGCATTTCAGTATTTCTGCTTGCGCAAACCGGATACATGCGTTGTGGGTGGGTGCAATTAATACAATTTCCTGCATTATTCACTCCGGAATGTACATGATATATTATTAATCCCGATCCGGGGACACTGGTGTCAAATTTTTTCTGTTGGCGATTTTCTAACAAATAGTACTCATTATTAGTGGGTGTATTGATTCTATATGCAACAGGATTTTCGGCTGAATTTGGCATATCAGTAATCGTTGTTTGTGAACTGAGAATGATAGGTTCTACCCATCCGAATTGAATTTTTGTAAACATATTATGGTGGGGAGGTCTATTTCCGCCGGGACTACCATTCCAACTACCACCTGCCATAATATCCCATTCTCCGGTACCACTATAGGAACCACCGGTACTTCCATTTGTATCGTAAAAATCGGGAGCTCCGAAAGCATGAGTCATCTCATGGCAGATTACCCCAATAGTAGTGATATTTGAATACAGCAATTCAGGCGAACATGAATACACACTGATACTTTTTCCATTTTTTTGAACTGGAGGTGAAAACTGGGATTTGTGCGACCAAATCGTGCCGGCACCGCCGCCTGCTTCCTGTCCTCTTCCTGCAAAGATGAAATGAAAACCATCTACTTGATTATTCGTACCGGTGGAATATTCTGAAAAGTCAATGTCAGGCTCTGCTGCTACCTGCTGTGCAGCCCAACGGGCAAGCGACGAACAATTTTGTGTGCCTCCATTTCCTGCATAATAAGATTCGCTTTGCGGAGCCGTATAAATACCACATAATGTTACAATTAAATCAAAATTATTGTAAGAAGATTCCTTGAAAAAATCTCTAACACTTCCTGTACCGTTTCCGGTATATCCCAACTGGTTCATCAACCCTTCAAAGTCGCTCATCTGTTTTATCATGGCTTTTTCAGGAAACTGAACAAAGGCGCAAAGGGTTTTATATTGCCCCTCTAAGCGCGTGCCTTTTGCGCGGCTCTGCGCTTCATAGTCATCTTCTATTTCCCATATCTGCAACATCAACTGAGTTTGCATATCGCTGTAATACAATTTTTTTTCAATAGTATTTAGAAAAGAGGCAGTCATAATATTTCTATTGCCAATATCTGTGGCAATAAAAAGTGATGGCTGCAGATTTTCTGCTTCATCTAATTGGGCATATGTTAAGTATCCCTCTTGGTTAAACAATAAGGTATAACCATCAATAGATTCATACCAATTGATTCGTTCATCTCCTTTAATCATAACGGTAAAATGAGATCCGTCCGGTTGTTTAATAACAACAGGAACAGGAATAGCAGGGATGGCATACAAAAAAACAGATGCTGTAATAAAGAGTGCCAAAAAAATAAATGATTTAATTTTTTTCATTAGAAAATATTTTTTTTGTTAATATATTAAATGTTAATAGAATGGAATATTACAAAACTGTAAAATACGAAAGTGCAAATATATAATTTTTTGCGGCTCTCGCACCTCCATTAATCATTAATCATTGTTACTCATCACAAGTATCACATAAATTCCTTATGAGATAGATCTTTGAAGGTGTATGAAAACTTCTATTAATAGCTACTTGTTAGGCTTTTCCTCCGGTATTTCCTAAAATAGGGATTACCTCTTGTTGGGAGTCCACAACTTTTCCATTTTTTGCCTCAAATTTTTGCATGTTGTCTTGCAATGCAAACAACAAACGTTTAGCATTTTGCGGTGTAACAATAATGCGCGAGCGCACTACTCCTTTCGGAAGCCCGGGCATCAGTGATACAAAATCCAGAATAAATTCTGCATGTGAATGGGTAATTATTGCCAAATTAGAGTAAACGCCTTGCGCAATCTCTTCGGTTAAGTGGATGTCTATTTTTTGTTCTTGTTGTTGCATATATTACATTTTAGAAACCATTAATGTTTCGTACTCTTCTCTTGAGCTTACTTGAATATTCTGATACTCTTTTAATCCTGTTCCTGCCGGGATAAGATGCCCAACAATTACATTTTCTTTCATACCTGCCAATGTATCGGTTTTGGCATTGATTGCCGCGTCTGTCAATACTTTCGTAGTTTCCTGAAACGAAGCAGCAGAGATAAAACTGCGTGTTTGCAAAGATGCACGTGTAATTCCTTGCAATACAGGACGCCCTGTTGCAGGATGTGCATCACGAACCTCTACTAACTTCATATCCTTACGTTTTAACATAGAGTTTTCATCACGTAAACGTTTCGCATTGATAATTTGACCTTTGTGAAATTCTGCTGAATCTCCGGCTTCAACAACTACTTTCTTTTCCCAAATCATATCGTTCTCTTCCTGAAAATCTATCTTATTAACCAATTCATCTTGCAAGAACTTTGTATCGCCCGGATCATCAATCTCCATTTTGCGCATCATTTGACGTACAATAACTTCAAAATGTTTGTCATTTATTTTCACACCTTGTAAACGATACACTTCTTGTATTTCGTTCACAATATATTCCTGCACTTTCATAGGTCCTTTTATATTCAGGATGTCAGCGGGAGTCAATACCCCTTCCGACAGTGAGGTTCCGGCTTTCACAAAATCGTTTTCCTGCACTAAAATTTGTTTAGAAGTAGGGATTAGATAAGATTTTTCCTCATTTGTTTTAGAGATCACTCTTACTGAACGGTTTCCTCTTTTCAATTTTTTATCAAACTGAACGATACCATCTATTTCAGAAACGATAGCAGGATCGGATGGGTTTCGCGCTTCAAACAACTCGGTAACTCTGGGAAGACCTCCCGTGATGTCGCCCGATTTTCCAAAAGCACGTGGTATTTTAACGAGAATCTCACCTGAGTCTATTTTCTGTCCAACTTCAACCGCCAAACGCGCGCCTACCGGGATGTCGAAAGTTTTAACCAATTCGCCATTTTCATCTAAAATAAGGATAGCAGGGTTTCTCACTTTTAAACGACTGTCAATAATCACTTTATCTCGGATATTTGTTTGTTCGTCAATCTCAACTCTATAGGTAATACCTTCAATAATATCCTGAAATTCTATCGTACCCTGCACATCAGAAAGGATAAGCGCATTAAAGGGGTCCTATTCGGCGATCACATCTCCTTTTTTCACGCGGTCTCCATGTTTAAAATACAAATTCGATGAGTAGGGAATATTTGCAGATGATAGCGCTACTCCTGTTTTCAGGTCAATTATTTTCAGTTCCGCCGAACGTCCAATCACTTTATAGAACTGTTTTCCGGAGTCATCAATTTTATCAAGGCAACGAAGTTCATCAATACTTAAAACGCCATCAAATTTAGCTTCAATTTTACTGTTAGCAGCCACGTTACCGGCAACCCCCCCTACGTGGAAAGTACGCAGTGTAAGCTGCGTACCGGGCTCGCCAATAGATTGTGCTGCAATAATACCCACCGCTTCTCCCATCTGCACCATTTTTCCGGTAGCTAAGTTTCTTCCGTAGCATTTTTGGCAAACACCCACTTTAGCTTCACAGGTTGGTACCGAACGAATTTCCACTTCTTCAATAGGCGATTCCGAGATTTTCTTACAATATTCTTCATTTAGTTCTTCGCCTGCTTTTACGATGATTTCACCGGTAAGCGGATTATAGACATCGTGGAGGGTAACACGTCCCAGCAATCTATCTGCCAGCGTTTCCACAATCTCTTCATTTTTCTTTAGCGCACTTATTACCATTCCGCGCAGTGTTCCGCAGTCTTCTTCGGTAATAATTACATCGTGAGAAACGTCCACCAAACGACGGGTTAAATATCCGGCATCAGCAGTTTTAAGTGCAGTATCTGCCAAACCTTTACGAGCACCGTGTGTGGAAATAAAATACTCTAACACGGAGAGTCCTTCTTTAAAGTTCGACAAGATAGGGTTTTCAATAATTTCGCCTCCGCCGGCGCCGGCTTTGGTAGGTTTTGCCATCAAACCACGCATACCGGAAAGCTGACGTACCTGTTCGGAAGATCCACGAGCGCCTGAGTGACGCATCATGTGCACCGGATTAAAACCTTGTCGGTCTTCTTCTATCTGTTTTAATAACAAATCATTCAAACGACGGGTTGTATTCGACCAAATGTCAACCACCTGATTATAACGCTCGTTATTGGTAATCCATCCCATGTTATAGTTCATCGTGATCTCATCAATTTTTTCATTCGACTCTTCAATTAATGCCGTTTTCTCTTTCGGAATGATTACATCGCCAAGATTAAATGAAAGTCCTCCCTCAAACGCCATGCGGAAACCCAAATCCATAATGTCGTCCAAGAATTTTGCAGTTTTAGCGTTCCCAGACCTAATGAGCACTTCTCCAATAATATCACGTAGAGATTTTTTGGTTAAGAGTTCATTTACATATCCAAATTCCGGTGGGACAACCTGATTAAAAATAATTCTACCCACCGTTGTTTTAATCCGCACCAATTTTCCGTCACCATTTAGATTCACCCTACATTCAATAATTGCATTTAGATGAACACGTTTTTCATTATAAGCAATAATCACTTCTTCGGGCGAGTAGAATATTTTTCCTTCACCCAGCACTTTATTTTCCGGTGTAGATTTCAGCTCTTTAGTAATATAATAGAGTCCTAACACCATGTCTTGTGAAGGCACAGTAACCGGCGCACCGTTTGCGGGGTTCAAAATATTATGGGAAGCGAGCATCAACATCTGTGCTTCTAAAACAGCAGCATTTCCAAGCGGAACGTGTACTGCCATCTGGTCGCCGTCAAAGTCGGCGTTAAAAGCCGTACAGGTAAGCGGGTGCAAACGTATCGCTTTGCCTTCCACTAAACGAGGCTGGAACGCTTGAATACCAAGCCGGTGCAACGTGGGGGCACGATTCAACAGCACAGGATGTCCTTTCATTATGTTTTCTAAAATTTCCCAAACAATCGGTTCTTTTCTGTCCACAATCTTTTTTGCAGACTTCACAGTTTTCACTAAACCTCTTTCCATTAATTTACGGATTACGAAAGGTTTAAACAGCTCAGCTGCCATATCTTTTGGGATTCCACATTCATTCAACTGTAGTTCAGGACCCACCACAATTACGGAACGGCCTGAATAGTCCACCCGTTTACCCAGCAAATTTTGACGGAATCTGCCCTGTTTTCCTTTCAAACTATCGGAAAGTGATTTTAGAGCGCGGTTAGATTCTGTTTTAACTGCATTTGTTTTCTTAGAGTTATCAAATAAAGAGTCAACGGCTTCTTGCAGCATCCGTTTTTCATTACGCATGATTACATCGGGAGCTTTAATTTCTATCAATCTTTTCAAACGATTGTTACGAATAATTACTCTACGATACAAATCGTTTAGGTCGGAAGTAGCAAATCGTCCACCATCAAGAGGCACTAATGGACGGAGTTCTGGCGGAATAACAGGGATAATTTTCAAAATCATCCATTCCGGCTTATTAATGGCGCGTCTTCTACTATCTCTGAATGCTTCAAAAACATGCAATCTTTTCAGGATCTCCTGCTTTCTTTGTTGCGATGTTTCGTTATTCGCCTTATCTCTTAAATAAAACGATTCGGCATCTAAATCAATACCCAGCAACAGATCAAAAATACCTTCTGCCCCCATTTTGGCAATAAATTTATTAGGATCGGAATCATCTAAAAGCTTATTGTCGGGAGGCAAACTCTCTGCGATGTTAAAATATTCTTCTTCCGACAATAAAGCCAATCTGAAAACTTTTTCGCTTTCTGCAAGTCCGGGTTGAATAACCACATATCTTTCGTAGTAAACGATCGAATCTATCTGTTTGGCTGCTAACCCTAAAAGAGCAGCAATTTTGTTAGGTAACGATTTAAAGAACCAAATATGCGCCACAGGAACCACTAAGGGAATGTGCCCTAAGCGTTCTCTACGCACCTTGCGCTCCGTAACTTCTACGCCACAGCGGTCGCAAACGATCCCCTTGTAACGGATGCGTTTATATTTTCCGCAATGACATTCCCAATCTTTAACAGGCCCGAAAATCTTTTCACAGAACAAGCCGTCGCGTTCGGGTTTATAGGTTCTGTAATTGATAGTTTCCGGCTTAAGAACCTCTCCATGAGATTGTTCTAAGATAGTTTCCGGAGAAGCTAAACTAATAGTGATTCTCGAAAACTCTTTTCTTGTGTTTGTATCTTTCTTTATTGCCATATTATTAGTGATTAGTGATTAGTGATTAGTGATTAATGGTTAGTGGTTCACATTTAATCGAATTTTATATCTAACGCCAATCCTCTTAGTTCATTTACTAATACGTTAAACGATTCGGGTAGTCCGGCGGTTGGCATATTATCACCTTTCACAATTGCTTCGTATGCTTTAGCCCTACCTACCACATCGTCGGATTTCACGGTAAGAATTTCCTGCAGAATATTTGCAGCGCCGAACGCTTCTATTGCCCAAACCTCCATCTCTCCGAAACGCTGTCCGCCGAATTGTGCTTTACCTCCCAAAGGTTGTTGGGTAATGAGCGAGTAAGGTCCAATAGATCTTGCGTGCATTTTGTCGTCCACCATGTGGTGTAATTTAATCATATAGATATACCCTGCGGTTACTTTTTGGTGAAATTTCTCGCCGGTTTCTCCGTCATACAATTGAATATTTCCGTTTTGAGGCAGTTTTGCTTTTTCCATCAATTCATTTATTTGTTGAATTGAAGCGCCGTCGAAGATAGGGGTTGCAAATTTCATTCCGAGCGTTTTTCCAGCCCAACCGAGAACGGTTTCATATATCTGTCCCAAATTCATACGAGAAGGCACCCCCAGCGGGTTCAGCACAATGTCAACCGGAATACCGTTTTCCATAAAAGGCATATCCTCTTCGCGTACAATTTTAGCAACAATCCCTTTGTTTCCGTGTCGTCCTGCCATCTTATCACCCACTTTAAGTTTTCTCTTTTCAGCAATATAAACTTTCGCCATCTGCACAATTCCGCTCGGGAGCTCACTTCCGATTGTAGCATCAAATTTTTCGCGTGTTTCTAAAGAATAGTAGTACCGTTCTTTCGCCAAATAATTGCGAATAGTATCGGCAACCAATTGATTAACTTTTGAGTCATTCGTCCATTTAGATACACTTATCGTCATGTAATTAACTCCGTGAAGGATCTTTTGTGAAAATTTTCCGCCTTTCGAGATCACCACATTTCTCATGTTATCATACACATTGTGCGAAATTTTTCCGTCTAATACTTTGTACAATCTGGCTATTAAGTCCTCTTTGAGATCGCTTTTAATTTTTGCATATCTGGATTCAATTTCTATCAGGATATCTTTGTCTTTGGTTCTTGCTTTTCTATCTTTAATCAATCTTGACATAGATTTTGCGCCAATCACCACCCCTTTCATAGAGGGTGGGGCTTTTAGGGAAGCATCTTTCACATCACCTGCCTTGTCGCCGAAAATAGCGCGCAACAATTTTTCTTCCGGGGTAGGATAAGATTCTCCTTTTGGAGTGATCTTTCCAATTAAGATATCTCCTTCTTTCACCTCAGCGCCAATACGTATCAAGCCATCTTCGTTTAAATCTTTGGTAGCTTCGGAAGCTACATTTGGAATATCGTTGGTTAGTTCTTCAATACCGCGCTTGGTATCTCTCACTTCCAACGTAAACTCTTCAATATGAATTGATGTAAAGATGTCTTCTTTCACAACTCTTTCCGAAATAACAATTGCATCTTCAAAATTGTATCCTTTCCATGGCATAAATGCTACCATCATATTTCTTCCCAGCGCTAATTCTCCCTCTTTGGTAGCGTAACCTTCTGTAATTACATCTCCCTTATGCACCTTTTGTCCTTTTCTCACAAGAGGTTTAATGTTGATGCATGAGTTTTGGTTGGTTCTCTTAAACTTTGACAACTCATATTCTTTTACATTTGAATCGAAGCTTGAAAACTGGTCATTATCAGTATAATCGTAGTTAATTCTAATCCGTTCTCCATCCACATATTCCACTATTCCCGTTCCTTCGGCTCTGAGTTGCGAGCGTGAGTCAAGGGCAACTTTTTTCTCTAAACCGGTACCCACAATCGGTACTTCCGGGCAAAGGAGCGGCACGGCTTGTCGCATCATGTTAGAGCCCATCAAAGCACGGTTCGCGTCATCGTTTTCTAAGAATGGAATTAATGATGCCGCTATTGAAGCAATTTGATTAGGCGCAATATCAATCAAGTCAACCTTTTCTCTTGATACAATCGGATAGTCTGCAAGTTGACGCGCTTTAATCTTTTCTTCCAATAAACCTTTATCGCTGATTTTTGTTTTTGCTTGCGCAATAATCTTATTTTCTTCCTCTTCTGCAGTTAAAAAGATCGAAGGATCTTGGAATTGTACTACTCCATTGATAATTTTTTTATAAGGAGTTTCAATAAATCCCAAGTTGTTAATTCTGGCAAAAACGCAAAGAGATGAGATCAATCCGATATTTGGACCTTCGGGCGTTTCAATAGTACACAAACGACCATAGTGTGTATAGTGTACGTCGCGCACCTCGAAACCGGCTCTTTCGCGCGATAAACCGCCGGGACCCAAAGCAGAGATTCTTCTTTTATGGGTAAGCTCTGAAAGCGGATTGGTTTGATCCATAAATTGCGATAACTGATTGGTTCCGAAAAACGAATTAATTACCGAAGAGAGGGTTTTTGAATTGATCAAGTCTCCGGGTGTAAACACTTCGTTGTCACGAACATTCATTTTTTCACGAATGGTTCTCGACATACGCATTAATCCCAGACTGAATTGGTTGTATAATTGTTCTCCTACTGTTCTTACCCTACGGTTGCTCAAGTGGTCAATATCATCAACCTCTGTTTTTGAGTTGATTAATTGCACCAAATGGCGAATAATGGAGATAATATCTTCTTTTGTTAATATTCTAACATCAATTGAAGTATTGAGTCCTAATTTTTTATTGATACGGAATCTTCCCACTTCTCCCAGGTCGTAACGTTTGTCGGAGAAAAAGAGTTTTTCCAATGCAGTTCTGGCAGCCTCTTCATCAGGGGGAGCGGTATTTCTAAGTTGCAAATAGATATACTCCAAAGCTTGTTTTTCAGAATTTGCGGTATCTTTTTGCAAGGTGTTAAAGATAATAGAATAGTCGGTTTTAGAATCATCTTCTGTATGGAAGAGTACTGTTTTAATATTGGCATCAATAATCTGCTGAATATGTTTTTCTTCCAGCACCACTTCTCTATCAATGATGAGTTCGGTACGTTCAATATTTACTACTTCACCGGTTTCGCCGTCCACAAAATCTTCTGTACGCACTTTCATTACACGGGCAGCCAATTTTTTTCCTACACATTTTCTAAGATTCACTTTAGTAACCTTCACCTCTTCGGCGATGTTAAAAATGTCTAAGATATCTTTGTCGGTTTCATATCCGATAGCTCTCAACAAAGTAGTTACGGGCAATTTTTTCTTTCTGTCAATGTAGGCATACATTACATTATTAATATCGGTAGTAAACTCCATCCACGATCCTTTGAAAGGGATAATTCGGGCAGAATAGAGTTGGTATCCGTTGTTGTGGTATGAAGTACCGAAGAAAACGCCGGGCGATCTATGCAATTGAGAGACTACTACCCTTTCGGCGCCGTTAATAATAAAAGTTCCTCGTGGGGTCATATAAGGAACCATTCCCAAATAAACATCTTGAATAACTGTTTCAAAATCTTCGTGGTCAATGTCATTACAAGAGAGTTTAAGTTTAACCTTCAGCGGGACGCTATAGGTTAAGCCTCTTTCCAAACATTCGTCTGTAGTATATCGAGGCGCATCCAAGTAGTAGTCTTGAAACTCCAGCAGGAAGCTATTTCGAGCATCTACAATAGGGAAATTCTCTTGAAATACCCTGTAAAGCCCTTCGTGGTTTCTTTTTTCTGCATCGGTATCTATTTGAAAAAACTCTTGGAATGATTTAATTTGTATATCCAAAAAATCTGGATAATCCACTTGTTTCGTGGTTGTAAAATTGAGTCTTTGATTACTGCTTTTTGTTGCCAATGGGATAAATTTATGAGGTTAATGAATCAAGAACAATTTAGTATTAAATGAGTTATGAAATTTGCAGCAAGGCAAATTCATTAAAACAAGTGAGTACATTATTTCCATTTTTGACAGAAATAAGTACTCACTATTTTTTTTGAAAGAGGACTATTTCACCTCAACTTCTGCACCGGCTTCTTCTAATGTTTTTCTCAAGCCTTCTGCTTCGTCTTTAGTAACGGCTTCTTTCACCGGTTTAGGAGCGGTGTCCACTAATTCTTTTGCTTCTTTAAGTCCTAAGCTGGTTAATTCTTTCACCAACTTAACAACGGCTAATTTATTAGGGCCTGCGGCTTTAAGGATCACGTCGAATTGTGTTTTTTCTTCCACTTCTTCAGCTGCTGCGGCTGCTGGGCCAGCGGCGATAGCTACTGCTGCTGCTGCCGGTTCAATTCCGTACTCATCTTTTAAAATTTTAGCTAACTCGTTAACTTCTTTAACGGTAAGGTTAACTAACTCTTCTGCGAATTTTTTCAAATCTGCCATAATGGTATAATTTTTAATTGTTAATTGTTAATTTTTAATTGTTAATTGTTAATTTTTAATTGTAATTGTAAATTGTTTAGCGTTCTGAAAGCGTTTTCACAATACCTGCTAATTTTCCGCCGCTTGATTGCAGTGCAGAAATAACATTTCGTGCAGGAGATTGTAATAGCGCCACCAGGTCTCCGATTAGTTCTTCTCTGGATTTAATAGCACAGAGATAATCTAACTGTTCATCGCCAAAATAGGTACATTCTTCAATAAAAGCTGCTTTAATCTGCGGTTTTGTTCTGAGTTTAGTACGAAACTCTTTGATTAATTTAGCGGGAGCATTTCCGGCTTCGGAAAGCATAATAGAAGATACGCCTTTTAGTGCAGGATATATTTCCGAATAATCAACGGGAGACTGCTCCATAGCGCGTTTTAAAAGAGTGTTTTTCACTACTTTTAATTTAATGTTTCTACGATAGCATTGTCTTCTCAATTGGTTAACGGTATCAACAGTAAATCCGGATATATCGGTAATATAAACATGCGGATAATCAGCTAAATCTTTTGCGATTGCGTCAATAATGATACTTTTTTCTTCTTGTTTCATACGTTAAATTTAGCATTAATGTTAGGATACTGATTTCACATCAACTTGCACTTCTGGGCTCATGGTGCTCGACAGGTAAATACTTTTCACATAAGTACCTTTAGCGGCTGTAGGTTTAAGTTTAATGATAGTACTCATTATTTCTTTCACGTTTTCCATGAGTTTTTCGGAGGGGAAGTTTATTTTTCCGATTCCGGAATGGATAATGCCGTATTTATCAACTTTAAAGTCGATTTTACCGGCTTTTACTTCAGCTACAGCCTTGCCAATATCCATAGTTACGGTACCGGCTTTAGGGTTAGGCATCAAGCCACGGGGACCTAAAATCTTACCGAGTGCGCCTATTTTCGGCATTACGCTGGGCATAGTAATGATTACATCAACGTCGGTCCAACCTTTTTTAATTTTCTCAACGTAGTCGTCTAATCCTACGTGGTCGGCGCCGGCAGCTTTAGCTTCATCTTCCTTATCCGGTGTACAAAGTGCGAGTACGCGGGTTACTTTTCCTGTTCCGTGAGGGAGGGTTACAATACCACGCACCATTTGATTTGCTTTTCGGGGATCAACGCCCAGACGGACGTCAATGTCGAAGGAAGCATCAAATTTAGTATAGGTGATAGTTTTCACCATTTCAACGGCTTCACTCAACACATAAACCTTTGTCTTATCGAATTTGGCAAGTGCTTCTTTGCGTTTTTTAGTTATTTTTGCCATGTTGATTTTGTTATTACTTAATGATTAATTTTGTTCAAAAGGGTCAGTACCACCTTTTACGGTAATTCCCATACTTCTTGCAGTTCCTGCCACCATGCTCATGGCTGCCTCAACTGTGAAACAGTTCAAGTCAACCATCTTTGATTCAGCGATAGTGCGCACCTGATCCCATGTAACGTTAGCCACTTTTGTTCTGTTAGGTTCTTTTGAACCTTTCTGAGCTTTGGTAACTTCCATCAACTGAACCGGAACCGGAGGAGTTTTGGTGATAAATTCAAAAGACTTATCTTTATAAACAGTAATGACTACGGGAACTACTTTTCCGGCTTGTTCCTGCGTACGGGCATTAAACTGTTTACAAAATTCCATAATGTTCACCCCTTTGGCACCTAAGGCAGGACCAACGGGTGGCGATGGATTGGCAGCGCCTCCTTTGATTTGTAACTTAATTAGTGCAGCTACTTCTTTTGCCATTTGTTTGTTTTTAATTGTTTGTAACTAATTTACGTTGGTATTATGCTTTCTCAACTTGCATAAAACTTAATTCGAGAGGAGTTTTACGACCGAAAATTTTCACCATAACTTTCAGTTTCTTTTTTTCGGTATTCACTTCTTCAATGATACCGGTAAAAGTGTTGAATGGTCCGTCAATCACTTTGATCTCTTCGCCCACGATGAAAGGGGTTGCATAAGTAGCATCTTGCTCAAGCAATTCATCTACTTTTCCTAACATTCTTGTTACTTCAACGGAGCGCAAGGGGATAGGCTCATCCATTTTACGTTTGCAGCCTACAAACCCTAGCACACCGATAATACTAAGAAGCGTGTGTTTCACCTCGCCCGTCATGATAGCTTCAACGAAGATATATCCGGGGAAGAAGTTGCGTTCCTTGCTCACCTTTTTACCGTTGCGAATCTGGTAAATCTTTTCTGTGGGAATAAGTACGCGGGTTACCATATCTTTTATATAAGGAGATGTTTGAACTTCGCTTTCGATGTTCAACTTAACCTTTTTTTCAGTTCCGGTAACTGCGCGAATTACATACCACTTTTTTTCAATTTCTGCCATACTCAAAGTGTATTGGATAATAATACCAACTAAGATAAAAAACTACATAGCGGGGAATAAGGTATGAACGCCTGCGTTAATCATAATATCCATCAAGAACACTACTAATGCAATGATGAGGGAAGCAACGGAAACTACGATAACACTATTTTGAAGATCTTTTGCAGAGGGCCACGTTACTTTGTGAACCAACTCATCATAAGTTGCCTTAAAATAATTCACTACTTTTTTCATTTTTTAACTATTTTTTTTATTATTTTTCAACTTTCATAGCTTGCATTGTTTAAATTTTTGGAAGGAATTCCAATAGTTTTTACCAACTATCATTTTCCAAACAATGCAAAAGCATTTCTTTTACCTATTAACATAAAGCACGTTACACAACTTCACAATACAAAAACAACACTTGTACGCATGCTTTTTTACAGGGGGGCAAATATAATAATTTTTTAATACGAAAATTAGGTGTATTTTTTATCATTTTTATCATTTCATCATCTCATCACCTCATCATCTCAACATCTCAACTTGTCCCGATTTATCGGGATCATTTCAATTAATAATATTTTTGCCGGTTGATAATAAAATAAAAACAAAAAACCTTCGTTACAAAAGATAAATTTTTAAAAAAAATGAGAAACCTACCAAGAACATTGTTACTTATTATTATTACGTTAAGTATATTTTCGGCATGTACAAACAAACAGCAGTCTTCCACAACCGGATGGAAATATAATAGCGCAAAAGAGGGCGCTTTTGAAGTAATTCCTTATACTGAACAAGAAACTGGTCCCGGATTGGTGCTCATTCCGGGCGGTACTTATACAATGGGGACTATGGATCAGGATGTTATTTTCGATTATAATAATACTCCTCATAAAGTAACCATTGCTCCTTTCTATATGGATGAATGTGAGGTTAGTAACATTGATTATTTGGAGTATCTGAATTGGTTAAAAAGAGTTTTTGTGGATGGCGACCGCCCGTTTCAAGGGGTTTATGATCGCGCCCTTCCCGATGAAAACTGTTGGCGAACTCCTTTAGCCCACATGGAAGACCATGTTCAGTATTATTTCCGTTCTCCTGCTTTTCGCTACTATCCTGTAGTGGGTGTTAGCTGGATTCAGGCAACACAATATGCCGAATGGCGTACCGACCGCGTAAATGAAAAAATATTAGCCGACCTTAAATATATTGATTGGAATCCAAATCCTTCTCCGGAAGGGCATTTTACTACGGACGCATACCTTAACTATGACTCTTACGAAGCACAAAGTGATAGAAGACGTCAATTTATTACTAATCCTAACGAATATAGAAATGTGATGATGGAAGATGGTATCTTGCTGCCTAAATACAGGCTGCCTACCGAAGCCGAATGGGAATATGCCGCACTTGGTTTGATTGGAAACTCGCTGGGAGAAACAGTTATTGAAAGAAATAGATACCCATGGAATGGAAGATCTTTGCGCTCAGATGATAAAAGATATTACGGAGAGTTTCAAATGAACTTTAAAAGAGGAAAAGGAGACTATATGGGTGTGGCTACTGCCCCAAACGACGGTTACCAAACCACGGCGCCGGTTAGATCTTCTTTTCCTAACGACTTTGGTTTGTATCACATGGCGGGAAATGTTTCAGAGTGGGTATTAGATGTTTATCGCCAGGGGGGAACATCTGAGCTTTCAGAATATAATCCCTACAGAGGAAATATTTATATGTCTATGAAACGCAATGCGGATGGTTCACTTGTTGAAAGAGACAGTATTGGACAAATCCCAACCGTTCCGGATGCAGATACAAGAAATGAAAGAAGAAATAATTACAGATCTTATTATAATGTGAACTTTAACGATGGAGATTTCGGCTCACTTATGAATGTTGATAACGCAAACCTTGACCCCGCCGAAACTACTTCGCTTATGTATCGAAAAGGAACAGTTCCATACTCTTATTCGCTTATTGATGATAATGTTAGAGTAATAAAAGGTGGTTCGTGGAAAGATATCCCCTATTGGGCGCAACCCGGAAATAGAAGATTCTTAGCAGAAGACGAATCTGCCGATTATATTGGATTTAGATGCGCCATGTCGCGGCTTGGTGAGATCCATTCTAAATGATAATTCAGGTTAATTTATCCAAACCGTGTCATCAGAGCTAAATAAAATTGAGGAATTGTACAGACTTTTTGTGCAATTCCCTTTTATTTGTACAGATTCGAGAAAGATTAGTACAAACTCTTTGTTTTTCTGCTTGAAAGGCGATCGCTTTGATGGCAACCTGTTTGTGAATGATGCTCTTGATAAAGGAGCAAAATATGTAATTACCGAAAACTCCCATCTTCCAAAATCAGATGCGATTATTGTGGTTGATAATGTGTTGCAAACGCTCCAACAATTAGCACAATATCATCGCAAGCAGTTAAAAATTCCCGTAATCGGAATTACGGGCACAAACGGAAAAACAACTACAAAAGAGTTGATAGCATCTGTTTTAGCAAAAAAATACAAGACTGCTTTCACGCAAGGAAACTTTAACAACCACATCGGAGTTCCGCTTACATTGCTCTCTATTACAAAAGAGGATGAAATTGCTGTGATTGAAATGGGCGCAAACCACATCGGAGAGATTTCCGAACTCTGCAAAATTGCCCAACCAGCGTATGGCTTAATTACCAACATAGGAAAAGCCCATTTAGAAGGGTTCCTAAATATTGAGAATATCATCGAAACTAAAACAGCACTGTATCGAGAAGCTAAAGTATTGTTTGTTAACATAGAAGATGAAGTTCTAAGGCAAAAAACAGGCAATAAGCAAAAAATATTTTACGGAAAAGACACAGATATTTCCGGAGAAATTGTTAAAATGGATCCGTATTTAGTTGTTGTGCTTTTTGGCAAAAAAATCCAAACCCAATTAACAGGCAACTATAACCTACCCAATATTTTGGGAGCATCTGCCATAGGGCGTTATTTCGATGTTTCGCAAGCCGATATTTGCGATGCTATTTCCGCGTATCTTCCACAAAACAACCGCTCACAAATTATTGTAAACAAAACAAATACCATCGTTGCCGATTACTACAACGCAAACCCAACAAGCATGAAAGCTGCCTTAGACAATTTCCTTCAAATTGAAGCCCCTCATAAGTTGGCAATTCTTGGAGATATGTTTGAATTAGGAGAAAATAGTCATATTGAGCATCAAGCCATAATAGATCTCTGCGAAAACCAAAAATTAGAAACCCTTTTTATCGGAACCGATTTTTTTACCCTGAAAAACGAAAGCCAACTTTTTTTTAAAAATGTAGAAGATTTTAATATCTATCTTAAAAACACTAAAATAAAAAACAGATTTATACTTATTAAAGGTTCACGAGGCGTACACTTGGAAAGGATACGCATATAAAATGTAAAAAACTTTAAATTTTACACTTTAAGTATTCCCAGGTAAATCCTTTCTGCATTTCAACAATCTCTTCGGGAGTTCCGGTTGCAACTATTTTGCCGCCGTATCTTCCTCCCTCTGGTCCCATGTCAATAATATGGTCAGCCATCTTTATCACTTCCATGTTGTGCTCAATTACTAATACGGTGTTTCCTTTATTTACAAAACGATTGAGAAGATCCATCAGCATGGCGATATCATAGAAATGTAATCCTGTGGTGGGTTCATCTAAAATATAGAAAGTAGTACCGGTATCTTTTTTTGAGAGTTCTGCTGATAACTTAATCCGTTGTGCTTCTCCCCCTGAGAGTGTGGTGGAGGGTTGTCCTAATCGGATATATCCTAATCCAACCTCTGCAAGGGTTCTCAATTTTTGCACGATAAACGGTATCCCTTCAAAGAAAGCGAGCGCAGTATCAATATCCATTTCCAACACGTCATTAATTGTCTTTCCTTTATAGCGAATTTCGAGGGTTTCTGCATTGTATCTTTTTCCGTTACATTTGTCGCAGGTAACGTAAACATCAGGGAGGAAGTTCATTTCTATTGTTTTTACACCGGCGCCTCCGCACTCATCGCAACGCCCGCCTGCCACATTAAAAGAGAAGCGTCCGGGTTTATAGCCACGAATTTTCGACTCCGGCAATTGCGCAAATAGTTGACGAATATCATCAAACACCCCAATATAGGTAGCAGGATTGGAGCGCGGCGTCTTTCCAATTGGCTGCTGGTTAATCTCAATTACTTTATCAATATGCTCTAAACCTATAATCTCTCCGTAAGGTAGCGGTTTCTTTTCACTATTATAAATATAATGATTCAATATCGGGTAGAGTGTTTCGTTGATCAATGTAGATTTTCCACTTCCGGAAACGCCTGTTACACAAATCAATGCGCCTAAAGGAAATTCAACAGTAATATTTTTTAAGTTATTACCAGAACAATTTATCAAGGTAATAAATTTTCCATTTCCTTCACGTCTTGTTTCAGGAATAATAATCTGTTTTTTACCGGTTAAATAATCTGCAGTTAAAGAATTTGAGTTCAGTATTTCATTCCAATTTCCTTGAGCAACAATTTCACCGCCTCTTTCACCGGCAAAAGGACCCACATCCACAATAAAATCTGCTGCGCGCATCATATCTTCATCATGTTCTACCACAATAATTGAGTTTTCGGCATCTCGCAGATGTTGCAACGATTCTATCAATCGCCGGTTATCGCGTTGGTGCAGTCCGATGCTGGGTTCATCTAAGATATAGAGCACATTTACCAACTGCGAACTGATTTGTGTGGCTAACCGTATGCGTTGTGCCTCCCCTCCTGCCAACGATCTTGCAGAGCGGTTTAGCGATAGATAGGAGATCCCCACATCGGTCAAAAACTGAAGACGTAATGAGATTTCTCGCAAAATCTCGTGTGCAATAATTTTCTGTTTTTCATCAAAATATTCATTACAAGTAGCAAGCCAATCTGCAAGCTCAGAAATATCCATCATTGCCAAATCGGAGATTGTCTTCTCTCCGATCTTAAAACAGAGCGATTCTTTCCTAAGTCGGGAGCCTTTGCATACAGGACATTTTGTTTCATTAATAAATTGGTTAACCCATTTTTTTAAAGAGGCGGGCGCTGATTCAAAGTCGAAATTATTCATAAAATTGATAATTCCTTCAAAATTTATTTTTTGAGGAGAAAGCCCGGAAAACTCCGATTTTACATAGATAGGCTCGTTGGTACCATATAAAATAATATCTAAAATCTCCTCTCCAAGTTTGTCAATGGGGTCATCTAATGAGAAGTTGAATTTTTCTGCTAATGCGTTCATTTGTTTAAACATAGAAGATGGTTTAGCGCTTCCAAGCAACGCAATTCCACCCAGGTTGATTGATATTTTTTTATCAGGTATAATCTTATCTAAATCCATTTCGGTGATATAGCCTAAGCCGCTACATTTAGGGCACGCTCCGTATGGAGAGTTAAAAGAGAATGTGTTAGGTTCCGGTTCTTGATAGGAGATTCCTGAGGTAGGGCAGATTAAATGGCGGCTCAGGTTTTTGGTTTCTCCGGTTGCTGTGTCCATCACTACAATCGTTCCCTTGCCATGTTGCAACCCTAACCGCAAACTGTTTGTTAATCTTGAGAGAGCAGACTCTTTCACTTCAAATAGATCAATTACTATGTCAATATCGTGAATTTTATATCTATCTAATTGAAGATTAAACGAAAGTTGCACAATCTCTCCGTCCACACGTGCTTTTGTGAATCCTTTTTTTCGTATAGTTTCAAACCATTCTTTATAATGTCCCTTTCTTCCGCGCACAATCGGCGAAAGTATGGCGATAGTTTTACCTTTGTAACTATTTGAGATTATTTCCAACAATTCACGTTCGTGATGACTTACCATTTTTTCGCCGGTTATGTATGAATATGCTGTAGCACACCTTGCATATAGCAATCGTAGAAAATCGTAAACTTCGGTGATTGTTCCAACAGTAGAGCGTGGATTTTTGTTCACTGTTTTTTGCTCAATAGCGATTACAGGATTTAATCCTGTGATTTTGTCCACATCGGGATGTTCTAAATTTCCAATAAACTGTCGGGCGTAAGCAGAAAAAGTTTCCATATACCGGCGTTGCCCTTCGGCATAAATCGTATCAAACGCCAAAGAGGATTTTCCGCTTCCACTCAAACCGGTAATCACAATCAACTTATGTTGCGGAAGTGAAAGAGAGATGTTTTTAAGGTTGTTTTCACGTGCTCCGGTAATACATAGCCGATCTTCAGAAAAGGAAGGTAAAATGGTTGACATTTCAATATTTCATTTTTTTATATATAATATCGTAATCCCTTAGCTCATTAACTAATTAACAACTAACAATCTCTCAATTCCTCAATAATCTCCCGATATGAATTTTTCAATTCCTCACGTTGTTCATCTAAAATGCTATTTTTTTCTAATAGTTTATCAAATACTTCAAACTTATCAAGTTCTTCAAGCGATTGTATGCTGTCAGCATGTGTCAATACTTCATTAAAATATTGCTTGCAATAATGTCTGATGACCTCAATTTTTGTGTTGGCAGTCATTTCATTAATCCAGTTGGAAAAATCAGAAAAAACATCGGTTCCCTCATATACTATTTCAACCCATACAGAAACATCAGTTTTTATTAGTTCTTCCAAACGATTGTTTATAAAAGTTTTATCACCTCTTATTGATTCTAATTTTTGAAAAATGGGAATTTCAAAAGTTGTAATTGTTGGCTTATTTTCGTTAAAATCAACAATAACAACCGATTTCTTTTGATTGGCTTCTCCAAAACCCATAGGGATCGGCGACCCGCAATAACGAACGTTTTTACTAATTACAGAAGGAATATGGTAATGTCCCAGAGCTACATAATCGAATATAGGTGGAAAAATATCACTACCCACACATTCAATATTTCCGATATACGTTTCTCTAACTCCATCATCTTGAGTTGTAATTCCGCCTGCCACCGATAAATGTCCTGTAGCAATAATCGGGATACTTTTGTTTAAACTTTTTCTTTTGTTTTCTGCATTTTTTGCTACTTTTTCGTAATGATTTCTAATATTTTCGGCAATACGTTTAGAGCGATCGCTGTAGTTTTCTCCTTCTGTAAAACGACTCATGTCTCTTTCTCTCAAAAAAGGAACTGCACAAACAATTGCAAGCGGGTCTCCATCTACATTTTCTATAAAAACAATCTCATTTTCAATATTTTCGCTCACGTTTCCAATAACGCGAACATTTAGCGCTGCAAGAATATCTTTCGGGGCATTTAAAAAGCCTGGCGAATCGTGGTTTCCTCCGATAATAATTACATTTTTGCAACCTGAATTAAGAACTTTGAGCAAAAAATCGTAATACAATTTCTGCGAGCTACTATTTGGTGAAGCGGAATCAAAAATATCCCCTGCAACAAGCAGTAAGTCAATTGCATTTTTCTGAATTGTGTACAGAATCCAACTCAAAAAAGCGAGGTGTTCTTCCTGCCTATCTTTTTTTGAGTATAGAATTCTTCCCAAGTGCCAGTCGGAGGTATGAAGTATTCTCATTTACAAATATTTATCAGTTTCGTGCTTGGAGTAATAATAGAGAGTTTTTCTTTCTAACTTTTGTGAAAATCAAATGTTTTTTGGATAATATCCACACAATCTAATTTTTCCCAGCTAAAAAACGGAACTTTCTTAAATATCTTTTGCTCGCCATCTATCGTTTTGGTGTATGAATGAGCATCTGTGTAAAAAATTTCTACTTCTGCCTCATAATAGTCTCTGCCAAAGTGCCCATAAGAAGCGGTTACTTCAAAAATTGGGTTTTTAAGTTGAAATCGCTGTACAATTGAGTACGGGCGCATGTCGAAAATTTCCTCAATTTTTTTAGCAATCTCGCCGTCAGACAGGTTCACTTGAGCTGTTCCGTATGTATTTACGTAAATTCCAACGGGTTTTGCCACGCCGATAGCGTAGGCTACCTGTACCAATATTTCATCGCATATTCCCGCGGCAACCATATTTTTGGCTATGTGTCGTGCGGCGTATGCTGCCGATCTATCCACTTTTGAGGAGTCTTTTCCTGAGAATGCGCCGCCGCCGTGTGCGCCTTTTCCTCCGTAAGTGTCCACAATAATCTTGCGCCCTGTTAAACCTGTGTCGCCATGTGGACCGCCAATTACGAACTTTCCGGTGGGATTCACATGAAGTGTATAGTTGTGTTCGAAAAGTTTCTGAATTTTGGGTGAAAGAGTTGCGATAACTCTAGGGAGCAGTATTTCCTGCACATCTTTTTTTATTTGCGCTAACATGGCAGTTTCATCTGCATCAAACTCATCATGTTGCGTGGAGACCACGATAGCGTCAATACGTTCGGGCTTGCCAGCATCACTAAATTGCAGGGTTACTTGCGATTTGGAGTCGGGTCTTAGGTAGGTCATCTGTTTTCCTTTGCGGCGAATCGCAGCTAATTCTTGCAAGATGATGTGCGACAATTCTGAGGAGATGGGCATTAGGTTATCCATTTCCCTGCAGGCGTATCCGAACATCATCCCTTGGTCGCCGGCACCCTGCTCTTCCGGGTTTGTGCGCTCAACACCCTGATTGATGTCGGAAGATTGACTGTGAATGGCAGATAATACCGCACACGACTTATGGTCGAACTGATAATCGCTTTTATCGTAGCCAATTTTTTCAACAACCCTGCGGGCAATGTCGTCAACCGGCACATAGCAATTGGTTCTTACTTCGCCTGCACAAACTACCAAGCCGGTAGTTACTAATGTTTCGCAGGCTACTTTAGAGTTGGGGTCTTTTGAAAGAAATGCATCTAACAATGCATCTGAAATTTGATCGCTTACTTTGTCCGGATGACCCTCAGACACGGATTCCGATGTAAATAAATAGCTCATTTTAATATTTTTATGAATAATTTTCGTACAGAAAAAACAATGGAAAAATGGTTTAGCATTTTTTAAAAGTGGTTGCAATCATAACAAATCTTTCCACCGTTTTTTCAACGGCAAAAATATACTTTTTTTTTAATCACAGAATAAATAGTACAGGGCAAACGCATTAAAATATTTGCTACAAGTTACAATTTGTGAATTCGTGGGGCAATAAACCTTATTTTTACCTCTTTTTCTTAACATAATAACCTTAGTAGCAGAAAGATGACACCTTAGATCATAACCTTATTACCTTATTTTAAATTTTTCAACACAGAGAGGTTATTGAGCTTGTCGAAATACACAGAGTACACAAAGTTTCACAGAATTATTTACGCTATTTTTAGATATAAACAATTGATTGTTAATATTTTACATTCCGAGCGAAAGGATATTTTTTGTATATTTGCCTCG
>Ga0123353_10001113_pt1 | contig 32708 bp, 23 predicted proteins | sample TergutLab28metaG_3_FD_92763 | JGI IMG/M metagenome (GOLD analysis project Ga0123353, IMG submission 92763) | Labiotermes labralis P3 segment gut microbial communities from Petit-Saut dam, French Guiana - Lab288 P3 | ecosystem: Host-associated > Arthropoda: Insects > Digestive system > Gut ... | reverse complement strand
GCAGGGGAGGTAATCGATTCTAACTGTCAGTTAATCGCTGACGGGAGGAATGAAAAGTGAGTCGTTGCAGGCCTCGGGAAGTTTTCTTACCGGGGCTTTTTTTCGGTGTTCATTCTGCTGGTTAGTTTTTGTACCACTTTAAAGTTGTTGAAAAATTCGCCGGCAAAGACGCGGATCACGGTGTAGGCGGGGATGGCGACGAGCATTCCAATAACGCCTCCAATACTGCCGGCAATAAGGATCACCATAAAGATCTCCAAGGGGTGCGCCCTAACGCTGTTGGAGTAGATATAGGGTTGAAAGATAAATATATCAATAATATGGGTGCCCACATAGACAAGCACTATGGGGAGGATGAACCAGAAGAGGATGGCACCACCGGCAGCATCGTAGTAGCCGATAATGCCAAACAGTACTCCAATCAATCCACCTACAATGGGACCTATATAGGGAATGACATTCAATACCCCTGAGGCAAAGGCCACCACCAAGGCCAATTTGAATTCAAATCCGCATAAAAGAGTGAGTCCTACTGTGTTGAGGATGGTGATGGCAAATGTTTCAATGCAGATACCTATAAAATATCGCGCCAGCAATTTGTTGGTTGAGTCTAAAGCGCGGATGGCGTTCTGTTCGTATTTTTCGGGGAAGAGGCTGAGTACAATGTTGTTGAACATGTCTTTCTCTTTCAGGAAAAAGAAAGTGACAAAGCAGACGGTAAAGATGCCAATGCCCAAATTGACAAGGATGTTTGCCAAGGAGTTTAACGATTGCGCAAAATTAAAGTTACTTATGATGGAGGCAGCCTGTTGGGCAAAGAGGCTTTGGATGGAGAGATCGGCCTCAGCGCCGGGGATATAGTCGTGCAAAAATTGATTAATCTTACGCAAAGGAACCTCCAGATTGGCCGCTATTACATCCAAGTCTATGGTAGAGATTTGGGCAATGATCTGCGAAAAGAGCGGAATCAAGAAGAGCAGCAAAGTGGAGAGCAGCCCAATGATTAAGGTCAGCGCGAGAAGGGCACAGAGTACGTGGGGGATTCGCAACTTCTTGTAATGGAGCGAATCAAGGAGATTAACCAAGGGTGCGCCCATGATGGAGAGAATTGCGGCAATCAGGATATAGGTGAGAAGGTTGCTAAAAAACCAAGCCAGAAAGCAGACGGCGGCCACAACAGTAAGGGCAATAATATAGCGGGCAAGTTGATTCATTAGATAAAATAACTAACTTTGCAAAGATATAAATTTAATGCATTATGAGAAAACTATTACTTATTGGAATCCTTTTTACCCTCCCCCTCATACAGGTAAATGCAGACGAGGGGATGTGGTTACCCTCTCTCATCTCACAGCGAATTAAAGAGATGCAAAAAAATGGGTTTAAACTTACCGCCGAAGATGTCTATAGTGTAAACAAAGCGTGTCTCAAAGACGCCATCGTACAGTTTGGCAGCGGCTGCACCGGAGAGTTGATTTCGGGAGATGGATTGCTGCTCACCAACCACCATTGCGGGTTCGGTCAAATTCAAGCCCACTCCTCCGTGGAGCATGACTATCTTACAGATGGATTTTGGGCGATGAACCGGAGTGAGGAGTTGCCCAATAAAGGATTGACCGTGCGTTTTTTAGTCCGTATGGAAGATGTAACAAATGCTGTGTTAAAAGGTGTTACCGCAGGAATGAGCGAGGAAGAGCGTTCCCGGACAGTGCGCACCAATCAAGCAGCCGTGCAGGCAGCAGCCACAAATGGAACGCATTATCAGGCCCGTGTTGAGTCTCTCTATTTTGGAAATCAATATTTCCTCTTTGTATCTGAGGTATATTCAGACGTTCGCTTAGTGGGCGCACCTCCCTCTGCCATCGGAAAGTTTGGGGGAGATACCGACAACTGGATGTGGCCCCGTCATACCGGAGACTTTTCGCTCTTCCGTGTCTATGCCGGCCCCGACAACAAGCCCGCCCCCTACTCCCCGTCAAACGTCCCCTATAAGCCCAAAAAGTTTCTGACCATCTCTTTGAAAGGGGTAAAGGAGAACGACTTTACCATGGTGTACGGTTTCCCGGGCAGAACGCAGCAATATGTTCATTCCGCATACGTTCAATATGTTCAAGAGTCCAACCCACACAAAATCAAGCTCCGCACGCTGCGTTTGGATATTATGAACGCCGAGATGGCCAAAAGTCAAGCGGTGCGCATTCAGTACGCCTCCAAAAATGCTTCCGTCTCCAATTCGTGGAAAAAGTGGCAGGGAGAGACCAAAGGGTTGATCCGTTTGCAAACAGTGGCACAAAAAGAGGCGTTTGAAGAGCGTTTTCAACTATGGGCAGCGGACAAGCCCCAATACGCCTCCTTAACAGCACAACTGCAAAAGTTGTATGACGACCTTGCACCCTACTCTTTTGCAGCCGATTATCATAACGAAGCATTAGTATGCGTAGAGTTGGTGCGTGCCGCGGGGGCGCTTTCACAACTACTTTCACGGGAAGAGCAAGCCAAGAGTGACGCGGAAAAGATTCGACAATTGGTGAAAGAGCAATTGGAGTCTTTCTTTAAAGATTACTACCTACCGATTGACCATCAGTCTTTTGTGGTTTTGATGCGCCAATACCTGATGAACGTTCCCGCACGGTTCCATGCGCCCATTATCGCTGAAAAAATCACCAAATATGGTTACTCTATCGAGATGTGGGCTGACGAACTCTTCTCCACCTCTCTCTTTGCTTCCAAAGAGCAGGCGATGGAGCAACTGCGCCGGAGCGACTTTATAGATTTGATTAAGCAGGACCCTGCTGTACAACTATATACGGCATACACTGACCAATATACCCAATTCGTTTCCCCCATTGTATCGGAACTCAACAGCGCCATCACCCTCCTCTATCGGGACTATATGAAAGGGCAAATGGAATTTCAAAAGAACAAAGTTTTTTATCCCGATGCCAACTCTACTTTGAGGGTAGCGTACGGAAAAGTGAACGGTTACAAGCCAATGGACGCTGTCTATTACGAAGCGCAATCAACCATAGAGGGCATTATGGAGAAAGACAATCCCGACATCTATGATTATGACGTTCCCCAAAAACTTCGTGAGGTCTATCGCAATCAAGATTACGGCCGTTGGGAAGTCAACGGAACAGTTCCCGTGTGCTTTATTGCCACCAACCACACTTCGGGCGGAAATTCGGGAAGCCCTGTTCTAAACGCTCGAGGTGAGATTATTGGAATCAATTTCGACCGTGTTTGGGAAGGGACAATGAGCGATATAGCCTATGACCCAGTGGTTTGCCGAAATATTTCGGTGGACATCCGTTTTATTTTATTTGTGGTGGACAAGGTGGCCGGAGCGGGTTATCTATTGGAAGAAATGAAGTTTGCAAAATAATATTTGGTAAATAGAACATTTCTTACTTACTTTGCAGCGACTTTTCATAAAGGTTAATCAAAACGTATTATTCACCTCAGTACTAACTAAAAAAATTTGTATTATGGACTGGACAATGATTGTAGCAATTTTAACCGCCATCGTATCCATTTTAACGGCGTTAATTCCTCTGATCCAAGATCTTATTAAGTTATTTTCCTAAATTTATTCACCCTTTTTACGTCATGTACCATGATTGACATTATTCTCTACATCTTTCAGTTTTTACTGAACATTATCTTTTCTCTGTTCCCCAACCTGGCGAGCCTCTACAACCTCTTTACTTTTTAGTAAACTGAACTGAGGCGCTGTCCGAGACAGATACATCATCACCGGTGACCTCCGTGGCCGGTGGATGGTGTATTTTAACCCTATACATACTCGCTATGAAACAACTTCGCAACACTTTTCTCTCCCTTTTTTTTGTGCTCCCCTACTTGCTTGGAGCACAGGTTGCTGTCTCGTCAGACCGGCAAACCGTTTCTTCTGCTGCCGATCAGGAGAAGATTCTGCAAAATATTGAAGCATATACCCAACAAGTAATCTCGGCGTGGCAAATCCCCGGAATGGCGCTTTCCATTGTGAAAAACGACAGCATCATCTTTGCCAAAGGCTTTGGAGAGAAAGAGTTGGGAAAAGGATCTCCGGTGGACGAACACACCGCCTTTCAAATTGGATCGGTATCCAAATCGTTTACCGCCCTCCTCATGGCCATGCTCATCGATGAAGGGAAAGTGAACTGGAACGATTCGGTAAAAACACATCTTCCCGATTTTGAGATGTATGACCCTTGGGTAAGTAACAATCTGCTGATTAAAGACATCATGATCCACCGCACCGGACTCCCCGCCCAATCGGGCACCTACATCCCTTGTTTGGGATATGAGCAAGATGATGTTTATCAGATGTTTAAGATGATTAAGCCCTCAACAAGCGTACGCACGAGTTACGATTACAACAACATCACCTTTATTGTTGCGGCTAAAATTATTGAAAAATATATGGGCAAACCATGGGAAGAGTGCGTCACGGAGCGTATCTTTATTCCTTTGGGAATGAATGAGAGTTCCCTCAACGAGCGAGGCTTCACCTCTGCCCAAAATGTCTCGGTTCCCCACAGCTTTGACTACAAGAAGGGCGCCATTGCGTGCAAACCTCTTTTCGGAGCAGAACAAGCGCTGCACTGGCTCACCGTCATTGGCCCCGCCGGCGGTGTCATCTCTTCCGTTTCAGATATGACCGCATGGATACGCTTCCACCTCTCCAACGGCACCTACCACGGAACGCAAATTGTTTCCGAAAAAACCCTGAACTATTTGCACAGAGGACAACTCATCACCTCCCAATTCGACAACCGCATCACCACCTACGGCCACTGCTGGTTCATTGAGCAGAACAATCGCTATAAAGTGTTCTTCCACACCGGAACCACGTGGGGCTTTTCCGCCCTGTGCGTTTTTGTTCCGGAACTCAACTTGGGCATGATGTTCCTCGCCAACTCCGAAGTGCCCTCGTCTCCCCGCTACGCCATCATGCGTCGCCTCATCGACCTCTATTTGGGCGCCCCCGACAAAGATTATAGCGCGGAGTCGCTGGCAGAGTGGATGGCCAAAGGCAAATCCGACGAGGAAAAAGAGCAGGCCAAAGAGGCCGAAACGGTCAAAGTAGAACCGGCGCCCCTTTCCGCCTACATCGGAACCTATTATAAAGAGGTATTAGGCGAAGCCCTTATCACCATCGAAGAGGACAAACTCCACATCACCATCGGCCCCAAAAAGTGGAAAGCCCAACTCGCCCACGTCAACGGCAACGACTACTCATTCCGTATGGGTGGAGCCGCTTTCCCCGTCCACTTTGAGATGGGCGAAAGTGGGCAAGCGTATGCACTCACAATAGACATGGGTCAGGACGAGGACTTTGGGGCGTGGGAAAGGCGTGACACTACGAGCCGCAAGTAACTGAGTGCGCATTGCAGCACGTCACTTTTCAGCACAACACTTTTCAGCACAACACTTTTCAGCACAACGCTCTTCAGCGCAACACTCTTCAGCGCAACGCTCTTCAGCGCAACGCTCTTCAGCACAACGCTCTTCAGCACAACGCTCTTCAGCACAACGCTCTTCAGCGCAACACTCTTCAGCGCAACACTCTTCAGCACAACACTTTTCAGCACAACACTTTTCAGCGCAACACTCTTCAGCGCAACACTCTTCAGCACAACACTTTTCAGCACAACACTTTTCAGCACAACACTTTTCAGCACAACGCTCTTCAGCACAGCGCTCTTCAGCGCAGCGCGTAACTGCGCGACACTAAATCAGTGCAGAAAAAAGAAAAGTGTCAATTCAATAAAAAGTAGTACTTTTGTCAAAAATTGTCATGACTTTTAAAAAAATGTAATGTTTCCGGAAAAGGTATGAGAATTAAGACACATCGTTCGGCGTTTGACAATTAAAAATTAAGAGAAAGAAAATGAGTAGTAAAACACAAAATAACAAATTGCAAATCCGCAACAGTACCGCCGAGTTTTTGATTTTTACCAAAAATTCGACAGGCGAAACAATAGAGGTTCGCTTGCAAGATAATACAATTTGGCTCACACAAAAATTGATATCCGTTTTGTTTGATGTAGATAGAAGTGTGATTACAAGGCATTTAACAAACATTTATCAAGAAGAGGAATTGAACAAAGAGGCAACTTGTGCAATTTTTGCACAAGTTCAAATAGAAGGGAGTCGACAAATTGCTCGCAATGTTGATTTTTACAATCTGGATGCCATCATCGCTGTTGGTTATCGCGTAAATTCAAAGCGGGCAACTGCATTTCGTCAGTGGGCAACGACTGTGTTGAGAGATTTTGCCTTGCGCGGCTATGTGATAGACAAAAAACGAATGGAAAACGGCACATTTCTTGGCGATGATTATTTTGAACATTTGCTTGCCGAAATTCGCGAAATTCGTCTGTCGGAACGCCGATTTTATCAGAAAATTACCGATATTTACGCCACTGCAATGGATTACAATCCCGAATCACCCATCACAAAAGATTTTTTTGCAAAGGTTCAGAATAAAATGCACTATGCTATTCATAAACACACCGCTGCTGAATTGATTTACAAACGTGCCGACCATACCCAAGAAAATATGGGTTTGACATCGTGGGAAAAATCGCCAAAAGGGAAAATTGTAAAAACCGATGTGTCAATAGCAAAAAATTACTTGACAGAAAGCGAATTAGAATCTCTTGGGCGTATTGTCAATGGTTATTTGGATTTTGCCGAAGAATATGCAAAACGACAACTTCCGCTCACAATGGAAGATTGGGCGAAACATTTGGACTTAGTTTTGCAGGCAAACGGGAAAGAATTATTGCAAAATGCAGGCAAAATAACTGCCTCACTTGCCAAACAACACGCCGAAAATGAATTTGAAAAATATCGTCCCATTCAAGACCGACTTTTTGAATCGGATTTTGATAGAGCGATAAAACATATAGAAAACGCATTGACAAATAAAATTAACGACCGTGAAATGTTTATGAAAGGCATTGGCTATTCATAATTACAAAACATAAAAATGATAAAAGAAACCGTTGGAAATATTGAACTTCTGAAACTGCCCAACACCTAACTGCCCGGCGCGTGACCGTGTGTCACCCAATTGCGCGGCACTTGACTGCGTAACACATTCTGGGCTTGTCGTTGATGTCTTTTCTTGTTTTTATGGATGAATATCCTTTGTGGATGAGGAGTTCAGTGACCTCTTTCTCCATCTGTTCGTTGATTTCGGCCATCAAGATGCCGCCCTCTCTTAGGAGCGCATTGCCCCATTCGGCTAAGGCGCGGTAGAAAATCAGCGGGTCTTCGTCGGGGACAAAGAGGGCAAGGTGAGGCTCATAGTCGAGGACGTTGCGCCGTATGGAGGTTTTTTCAGAAAGGCGAATGTAGGGAGGGTTGCAGATGAGGAGGTCGAAAGAGAAGGGTTCGGAAGCGAAGAAGGGTTCGGAGATGGAGAAGGGTTCGGAAGCGAAGAAGGGTTCGGAGATGGAGAGGGGTTCGGAAGCGAAGATGGGTTGGGAAATGGTGGAGGGTTGGGAAATGGTGGAGGGTTGGGAGATGGTGGAGGGTTGGGAGATGGAGAAGGGTTGGGAGATGGGTTGCAAAATGTCGGCTTGGTGGAAGTGCACTGCTACGTTGTTGAGTTTGGCGTTCTCTGCGGCGATGGCCAACGCTTTTTCTGAAATATCGACTCCATATACCCTTGCTTGGGGAAACGCTTTGGCCAACGCAATGGCAATAGCGCCGGAGCCGCTACAAACGTCAAGAATGGCAAAGGAAGCGTCTCGATTTTGTGGAGGGGGATGCTCAACAGATTGGTCGCTTGATAGTTGTTGCTCCAATATAGTGCGTGCCCAGCGCACCAGCTCGGCGGTTTCGGGGCGGGGGATCAGGACATCTTCGCATACATTGATGATGCACGCCTCAAAAAGCGTTTTGCCAAAAATATATTGAATTGGCCTGCCTCTGAGCAAATCATCCAAGGCCACGAGCAGATGCCCCAACTGATCATCGGGCAGCGGCTGGTCCGGCTCGGTGTAATAGAGGTAGGCGGGATAGTGGCAAAAACCCTCCAATACCATTTGCAGCAGAGCCCTCGCTTCTTCCCGCGGATACAAAGGCATAAGCTTCTCCACCCCTTGATCGATATACTCTCTTACAGTCATTTTTACTATCAGACAATGAAACAGGCTACTAAAAGATAAGACTACAAAACGATAAGACTACAAAACGACATACCTACGAAATGATAAGACTACGAAACGACATAACAATTTTCGATGATAAGGTCAAGGAAGGCGCTCATGCTCATTCCGGCAGCAGCTACCTGTTGCGGCACTAAACTCATTTGGGTCATGCCGGGGATGGTGTTGACTTCAAGAAAGAAGACCTCTTCTCCTTTGGCAATATAGTCCACCCTGATAAAACCTTTGCATCCCAAATGGTCGAAGATGGTGGAGGTGAGGTGCTGAATGTGTGCGCTTAGTGCATCCGATATGGGAGCGGGGGTGATTTCGGAACTGGCACCCTGGTATTTGGCTTGGTAGTCAAAGAAAGCGTTCTTGCTCACGATCTCGGTAACGGGCAACAGTATGGTTTGGGTGGCGGTTTTGAGGATGCCGTTGGTGAGTTCGCGTCCGGCGATATACGCTTCGGCAAGCACGGTGGAGCACTCTCGAAATGCTTCGCATAGAGCGGGTTTCAACTCCTCTGCCTCCATCACCTTGGCGGCGCCGAAACTGCTGCCGCCTCCGTTGGGTTTGATAAAAAGGGGAAGCCCCAGGGCATCGATAACACCCTTTTCATCCACCTCTTCATCCTGTTTCAGCACCAAATCTTTTGCCATAGGGATTCCTGCACTGCGCAAAGCGCATTTGCAGGCATATTTGTCAAACGCCAATACCGATACCGCTGAGTTGCTTGAGGTGCAGGGAATGTGCAACGATTCAAAATAGGCTTGGATAATCCCATCCTCTCCGGGCGTCCCGTGAATCATCACCAACACTACGTCAAACTGCACTTTTTCACCGTTTTGGATAAATGAGAAGTCACTTTTGTCTATTTGCGCAACCAGTTCCTCCATCTGCGCAAGCGGTTCCTCCGTCTGCGCAAGCGGTTCCTCCGTCTGCGCAATTCGTTCCTCCATCTGCGCAATTCGTTCCTCCATCTGCGCAACCGGCTCCTCCGGCGCACAACCATCCGCAGTGTTCACCACCCGCCAGTCGCTGTAGCGCATCAAAATTTCATAAACATTATACTTATCTCTGTTGATATGAGACGCTACATTCTGTCCGCTGAGCACAGAAATCTCCCACTCCGAAGAGTCGCCTCCATAGACAATGGCCAAATTTTTCTTCTGTTTCAAAATGATTCAACCTTTAATTAAAAAACGAATCCCTTGTCCTGTCTGTTAACGCACTGTCGGCATCGCTGCCGTCGCAGTTTAAGTTGAGCACCATGCCCGGGGGGGCGCCAAAGGGCTGGTCTGCAGAAAAGTTAAACGATCTGTCCTCCCGTAATTTTTTCATAAAGATGCCCCAAATGGGTAACGCCATATTGGCTCCGCCACCCAACGCAAGGCTTTCAAAGTGTACCTGTCGGTCTTCCGCCCCGACCCAAGCAGCAGCCGTCAGGTTCGGAATCATGCCAATGAACCATCCATCAATCTGATCGTTGGTGGTACCGGTCTTGCCGGCCACGGCGCCTGTGGGAAGGTATTTGCTGCGGATGCGTGCTGCTGTTCCCTCGTTCACAACACCTTGTAGAAGATTGATCATCAAGTAGGCCGTCTGTTCGCTGATCGCCTCTCGTTTTCGGGAGGTAAACGAACTGATTACGTTCCCCGATTTGTCTTCAATACGGGATACTAAATGGGGCTCTACAAATACGCCTTTGCCTGTAAAGGTGTTGAATGCCGCCGTCATTTCGTACAATGAGATATCGGCAGCGCCCACGCATAAAGATGGAACAGCATCTAACCAACTGCTAATCCCCAACTTTCGGCACATCTCAATCAACGCATAAGGCCCAAACCGTCCCATCAAAAAGGCCGAAATATTGTTGCTGCTTTTGGTTAATCCCCATTTGAGCGTTACCATCTTTCCAATCCACTCCTCTCTGTCGGTAGTTCTGGGTGACCACGTTGTATCACCAACCTTAATAGATTGTGTTACATTCGCCACCTGATCGCATGGCCTGTATCCCTCCTGCATGGCCAAGGTGTAGAGAAAGGGTTTAATGATTGAGCCTACCTGCCGCTTGCTTTGACGGGCATTGTCGTATTTAAAGTAGCGATAGTTAGGTCCTCCCACATACGCACGTACCGCTCCGGTACCCGGCTCCATGGCCATGAAGCCTGCACGTAAAAACGATTTGTAGTACAAAATGGAGTCGTTGGGCGACATCAGGGTATCTGCATATCCATTTTTATTCCACGCAAAGACCCTCATTTGGCGCTTCTCCAAAAAACTCTTTTCAATCTCTGTGTTGCTTGCTCCGGAGGCTTTCAAGTTGCGGTATCGATCGCTCCCTTGCTGCGCCCGTCTGAGTATATTTGCCCTTGTAGTCGCCGGAACATCGTTTGAAAAGGGACGATTTGTCTTCCAACGCAACTCCGCATTAAAAGAAGATTGCAAATCAAGCCCTAAATGCTCAGCCACAGCCTCTTCTGCATAACGTTGCATGGTGGAATTGATGTGCGTATGTATCTTTATTCCATCTCTGTCCAAATCATACAGAGAGCCGTCCGGTTTGGGGTTTTTGCGAATCCAGCCATAGAGCGGATCGTCTGCCCAAAGGAGGGAATCAGCCCTGTACTCCTCTCTATTTGCATACCTCGATCGTTCCGGTTCTCGGGCGCTCATCACCCTCCGCAACATATCGCGAAAATAGAGCCCCAAACCGGCGTTATGGTCTTGAGTCACGTAGGAGGGCGGAAGTGGTATATGAACGAGAGAGTCTCGCTCAGCAATGGTAATAAATTTATATTTAGCCATTTGAGAAATCACATGGTCCCTGCGTTTCTTGGATGCATCGGGATTAATCACAGGATTATAGCGTGTAGGCTTGTTCACCATACCCACCAAGAGCGCGGCCTCTTCGGTATTCAATTGCGACGGATGCTTGGAGAAGAAAGTAGAGGAGGCGGCGCGGATTCCATACGCATTGCTGCCAAAGAATACCGAATTGAGGTACATACTCAAAATCTCCTCTTTGGTATAGTTTCGTTCCAACTTAACCGCAGTAATCCACTCCTTGAGTTTTATGGTGCCCAAACGCGCTATCTTGGCCCCCGGAAATGAAAGATTGGTAGTATCCCTGGGGAACAACGATTTGGCCAACTGCTGAGTCAAAGTACTTCCCCCTCCCCCCGAAGCGCGATTTCCCATAAGAATCGACTTTACCACCACCCGTGCCAAACTTTGGTAGTCAATCCCCGAATGGCGATAAAAACGGATGTCCTCAGTTGCCACCAAAGCGCCCACCAAAGCAGAATTTAACTCATCATACCGCACATACGATCGGTTTTCAATGTGGTAGGTACTCAACACCACCCCATCCTCCGAGATTAACTCGGTAGCAAGGTTACTTTTTGGATTTTCCAACTCCTCAAAAGAGGGAATGGAGGCAAAGAGCGACACCAACAAAATCGCCAGCAACAGCACCCCCACAGGCGCTAGCATCACCACCCAAAGGCCTCCAATCATCCACCTGCCTCTCCCTCCCTTTGCATCTCTTTTTATCATTTTATCTTTTTTTCTTTTCATTCCCTTTTTCATTTTATCCATCCATCGCAAGCGCCGTAAGCATCCGGTGCAAGTGCTTGTAAGCATCCGGTGCAAGTGCGCCCGTGAGCATCCACCGGTGCGCCCGTGAGCATCCGCATCGCAAGCGAAACGCGCTACAAAGATACTCCTTTCGCAGCAAATATTGCACACTTCTATGCCGCGAAATTAAAAAAATTTGGTCGATACCCTATTTTATGCTTTACTTTGTGCCATAAATCCACACTTTAACTATTGAATTATGGCATCGCAATTACTGATAGTAGAGTCTCCGGCCAAGGCCAAGACCATCGAAAAATTTTTAGGCAAAGAGTATCATGTGAAATCCAGTCTGGGGCACATTCGCGATTTAGCCAAAAAAAATTTGGGGATTGATATGACGGACGGATTTACGCCCGAATATGAAATCCCACCTGAAAAAATATCTGTTGTTAAAGAACTTACAACATTAGCAAGTAAAGCCCAAACCGTTTGGTTGGCCTCCGATGAAGACCGCGAGGGAGAGGCCATTGCGTGGCACCTGCAGGAAAGTCTGAACTTGAATCCCCAGAAAACCAAGCGAATCGTTTTTCATGAGATTACCAAAGAGGCCATCCTGAACGCCGTGGAAAACCCACGTACTGTGGATATGAATTTGGTGAATGCCCAGCAGGCGCGGCGCGTTTTGGACAGATTGGTGGGTTTTGAAATCTCCCCCATTCTGTGGAAAAAGTTGAAACCAAAACTCTCAGCCGGACGGGTTCAATCGGTATCCGTGCGTCTGATTGTGGACCGCGAACGGGAAATTTTGTCGCACGTCTCCCATGCGCAATTCAAGGTTGAGGGAATTTTTACCCCACAAGGAACCAAAACGATGAGTGTTAAGGCAGAAGTTGAGCACCGCTTTGAACGTGAAGAGGAGGCATCCGATTTTCTGAAAAAGTGCGTGGGCGCCACCTTTACAGTCGGCTCTGTGGAGAAGAAAGCGGGAAGTCGTACCCCTGCCCCCCCATTTACCACCTCTACCCTGCAACAGGAGGCTGCCCGTAAATTGGGTTTTTCGGTAAGCCAGACGATGAACATCGCCCAAAAACTGTACGAATCGGGGCTGATCACCTATATGCGTACCGACTCTACCCAACTTTCCAACCAGACGCTCCATGCTGCACACAAATGCATTGAGTCGCTTTACGGGGCAAACTACTGCAAAACACGCCAATATACTACCAAAAGCAAATTAGCTCAGGAGGCGCATGAGGCGATTCGTCCTACCTACCTTCAAAATCAGGCCATTGAAGGAAACGCACAGGAGAAGAGGCTTTATGACCTGATTTGGAAGCGTACCATTGCTTCTCAGATGTCCGACGCCCAGATTGAGAAGACCACCATTACCATAAACGCCTCCACTACCCCTCAACCCTTTGTTGCAACGGGAGAAGTGATTCTTTTTGAAGGATTTATCAAAGTATATCACGAATCTAAGGACGATGAGGGAGCCAAAGAGGATACAGGAACGCAACTTCCTCATCTTCAATCCGGAGACCTCCTTTTGCCTCAACTTCTATCGGCTACCCAGCGTTTCTCCCAGCGTCCGCCGCGCTACACCGAGGCCACTTTGGTTAAAAAACTCGAAGAGTTAGGCATTGGACGTCCCTCCACCTACGCCCCCACCATCTCCACCATCATGCAACGCGGCTACGTCACCAAAGAGGATCGCGCCGGTACATCAAGAAGTTACATTCGGTTAGAAGTTATCGAAAACCAAATTATGCGCAAATCCCTCTCCGAAACGGTGGGCACAGAAAAGGGGAAGCTCTTCTCCAGCGACATTGGTATGTTGGTCAACGACTTTCTGGTGGATCACTTTCCGGAGATTGTCGATTACGGATTTACTGCCAAAGCAGAAGAAGATTTAGACCGCATTGCCGAAGGATCGTTGGGCTGGCAGCAGATGCTTTCTGATTTTTATCATCCGTTCCATCAAATTGTTACCAATACCCTCGCGCACTCTCGCCCTGCCAATGCCGAACGACTTCTCGGCATCGACCCCAAAACAGGGAAAGAGGTATCTGTTCGAATCGGCCGATTTGGCTCCGTTGCCCAACTTGGCAACAACGACGATGAAAAGAAACAGTTCGCCAGCCTCCAAAAGGGACAGCTTATTGAATCCATTACATTAGATGAAGCGCTTCAACTCTTTCAACTTCCGCGTCTTATAGGGAATTTTCAAGAGAAAGAGGTGAGTTGCAGTGTAGGGCGATTTGGCCCCTACATCAAGCACGGTTCAGCCTTTATCTCCCTTGGAAAGATTGACAACCCATACACCCTCAACTTAGAGCGAGCCATAGAGTTGATTCTTGAAGCGCAGAAAAAGGCAAAAGAACGCATCATTCAAAACTTCGAAGAGTTCGGAATCCAGGTCCTGAACGGGCGATTTGGCCCCTACATTGCCCAAAGCGGTAAAAACTACCGGATTCCCAAAGGACACGATCCCGCCGCCCTCACACTTGAAGAGGCGCAGGCCATCATTCTCAACGCCCCCGAGCCAAAAGCGGCTTCCGCTGCTGCCGCCACATCCACAAAAGGCTCTTCAAAAACAAGGGGATCCCTCAAGAAACCCACCCCAAAATAACCCATTTCCTCTCTTCTGTTTTTCCACCCGATGAAACCTATAGCCTCATTTTTGGAAACGGTGCACCCCGCCGCTCTCACCCCCGAGACGTCAAACTATTTGGCGATGATCATTTTGGAACAGCCCGAAGAGGGCTTGCTGCACGAACTCTCCCGACTGCAACCCCACAGCACCTACAAAATCGCCGTATTCGAGCGCTCTTCCTCCGATACGATTGAGCAATATATAGATTTGGCGCGAGAAATCAACGCTCCGCCCATCTTTCTGCAACCCAAGGCACCTACCCTCAAAGAACTCACGGCGGGAAGCCCCTCACTCTCCGTCAACCTCATCTCCCCCGGTAGCGCCGGCGGCAGCAACGACGACTTGGCGGCTCAACTCGTTGCACACCATAAGACAGCAAATTTAAGCTGGATTGGGTATCAAACCTACCTGACCTCTCCCGACCTCCTCGCTCAGTTGCAAGCCCGCTACTTCTCATCCCTTCGGTTAGGCAGTTATCGCGAAAACTTTAAGGCAGCCGAGCCGCTTATTCGAAGTAATTCCCTGAACCTTATTGATTTTACCGCAATTCGCCATTGTGACGCTCCGGAATGTGCCGGCAATGGCCCTAATGGTCTCTACGCCGAAGAGATTTGTCAGCTCGCCCGCTATATTGGCGTAAGTAGCCGGCTATACGCCTGTTTTCTTTATGGTTACCCCAAAAAGATTAAGTCGTCCCAAATGATCACCTCCCTCATTGCCCAAACACTTTGGCACCTCTTTGACAGTCTCTCCACCGCCCAGAATGAAGATCCATATAGCCCTGAACATCAGCGCCTTTTTACCACCAAAGAGGTCTATATCGGGGACCACGACCACATCCTCTACTTTTTACACAGCGACCAAACGGGACGCTGGTGGATCAGATTTGAGGACCCCGAGGGAGGCTATCACTACTTCCCCTGTATGTATGAAGAGTATGCCATGTCCTTAAAGGGAGAACTCCCTTTTACCTGGCTCCGTCACTATCAGAAGATTAACAGAGAGTGAACGATGACAGAATAGCGGCGTCGAAACACACATCAACCGAGCAATCAAATACCTTCGCCTAATGGTTCGGACCAAAACCGGTTCTCTCTTACTTTTCCTCAATATTTTTTGAATAGAATTTTTATTCGTTTGAAATGGACATCAAGATCATACCCGTTTGGATTCGCAAAATACTTTTAACATTATGATTTATTGAAAGTCATTATCATTCAACGATATAATAGACAAAATAACGAGGTTAAATGAAGAAATAAAAGGGATAGAATGGTAAAAAACACCAGCTGATGGTGCGAAGTACGTCCTCTTTGCACTTTATTAAAACTAAATCTTATAAAAAACTTTTCTATTCTATTATGACTTTTATTTTGGGTCTTGTATTGAATCGAGTAATCATGATTTTTTGTATATTTGCACAGAATACAGGTTCGTTGTTATGGTAGATATTTCAAGTTATAAACGCTTCCATGCGGAGTATGAGCGCCATTTTGCAGGTTTGTTCTATTTCGCCAAGCGTTTTGTGGAGGAAGAGACGGCTTGTGATATCATTCAAGATTTTTTCGTTCGCCTTTGGGAAAAGCAGATGACCTTCAAGAGTGAGAATCAATTTATTGTGTATATTTACCATTCAGTGCGAAACAGATGCTTCACCTATCTGCGCAACAACAAGCGTAATATGGCACGCCTCTCTCAAATGGAGGTCCCGCAATCCGAAGAGTCGTTTCTGGAGCAGATTATTGAAGCCGAAACATACTCGCTCATCAATGATGCCTTCGCCGAGTTGCCCGAATCGTCCAAAAGGGTATATATCAAAAGCCTCGAAGGAAAGAGCCACAAAGAAATTGCCGAAGAGCTGCAAATTGCCATCAACACCATAAAACGGCACAAGAACAGAGCCAACCACTACCTGCGCGAACGGCTGAAAAAACTGTTTTTTTTGATTGCCTTGCTTGGCTAAAATTGCCTTGCTTGGTTGAAAAAACTGTTTTTCGTAACACCATCCCATAGTTTTGGAGTCTATATATATTATGGACAAAAAAATTTTGCTATGCAAATCGGTCATATTGTACGTTTGATTTTTAAGGACACTTTCGGGATGGCTTCCGTAGGTGAAAAAGCGGAGTTGGAGGAGTGGATGGGGCAGTCCCACGCCAACCGCGACCTCTACAACAAGCTTCATGAGCCATCTTTCATCGAAAAGGCGATCACCGACAACAACACCATGCCTCGAAAAAGTGTATGGAAAAGAATTTTGCAAGGGACGAAATTCCGGAAAACGGCGGTACCCGTAACGAAATTCCGGAAAACGGCGGTACCCGTAACGAAATTGCGGAAGACGGAAGTACACGAAACACAGGGTTTTACGGCTGAACGGATTTCGGCAGTACCCGCGGCGGTATTCGGAGCGAAATCACTGAAGTTCTTTCGGTTGCCCCGTCGGATGATGCGGGTCGCCGCCATATTGGCGATTCCTGTTGCGGTGGGGATTGGTTTGCTGGCGTTTGGTCTGTTTAGCCCATCTCGTGAGAAGAACCTTGGTGCGCTGCTGTTGATTAGTCCGGGAAGCCCAAAAGTTGTGGTGACGCTGCCCAATGGGGAGGAGATGTTGTTCCGCGACAACCAGAGTGTGTCGTTAGACAAGGACGGTCACACCGTAGTTAGCGAGGAGAACACCGTCAGTCTGACTGCAAAAGAGGCTACGCCCAACCGCGAGCAGTTTATCAGTTACAAAATTCCGAGTGGAGGTGAATATACCGTCAAACTTGACGACGGCACCATCATCACCATGAACTCAGAATCGAAGCTTCAGGCGCCCATCGAGTTTGGGCAGGACCAGCGTATCGTTCACTTTGAGGGTGAGGGCTATTTTAATGTGGCGCACGACCCAAAGAGGAAGTTTGTGGTCAAAACCAAAAGGGCGGAGTTTTTGGTACATGGAACGGAATTCAACATTACGGCCTACAACAGCGAAGTGGAAACCGTTGTGACGCTTGTCTGCGGTACGGTGAGCCTGCGCAGTGATGCTGTCCAACAGGTAACCATGGTTCCGGGTACTCAAGCGCGTGTGCTTGATAACGGGGACGTTGCAGTTGAGACGGTGGACATATACCCCTACACGGCGTGGAAATCGGGCAGAATCGTCTTTGAAAACGCACGCACAGAGGACATTATGAATGTACTCAAACGATGGTACAACTGCGAGGTCTATTATGGTGACGAGGTTGTTAAGGAGCGTCGTTTTACCATGGATATCCTCAAGTACGACGAATTTACGGAGGTGCTCGATTTGATGAAAAAGGTGAAAGTGCGTTACGAAATCAAGGGGAATGAAATATATCTCTACTCAAAATAGAATCCATTACATTATTTATAAACATAATCCCCAAAATTTTAACCTATTATCTAATTCAAAATGCTTATGAAAAAAGTGTGTGCTGGTTCGAGGGTAAGGCTACGATGGCTTTACCCCTCAGTGGTCACTTTGGTAGTCATGTTTCTGGCTGCCACAGGCTCCAAGGCGCAAGGCTCAGTTCTCGTCAACATCGAGAACAGGAATGCGACGCTCTCGGAAGTGTTCGAGCAGGTCAAGCGCCAAACATCGCTCAGCGTCATCTACAGCAATGATGACATCACCCATGTAGAGAGAAAAGACTACATGATCCGGAATGCAACCCTCAGCGAAGCCATGTCACAGGCGCTTGAAGGGACAGATCTGGAGTACGAACTGTCGAATAATGTAATTATTATTAGACAAATGCAACCTCAAACTTCTGCTTCTCAACAAGCCGTAACCGTGGTGAAAGGGAAGGTGGTGGATGAGACCGGCGCCCCGATGGCAGGTGCATCGATTGCCGTAATAGGCACTTCGTTAGGTGCCAATGCGGGTTTAAACGGTGAATTTGAGATCAGGGTCCCCGTGGGAACCGCTTCCCCCCGCCTGCGTATCTCTTACATCGGTTACGAAATGCAAGAAGTTGTGTATAAGGGAGAAACTATTACCATTTCCCTCGCTCCCGACGTCAAATTGATGCAGGCAGCTGTGGTGACTACCGGTATTTTCGACCGTCGGTCAGAAAGTTATACTGCTGCCGTATCCACCGTAACCAAAGATCAGTTGGAAAGGGTTGACAACCGGAATATGCTTCAAGCGTTGAAAAGCATCGATGCTTCGTTCCAGATGCTTGAAAACATCGACTTTGGTTCAGACCCTAACCGCCTGCCCGACATCCAGATGAGGGGGTCTTCAAACTTCAGTGAGATGAGGGACCGTTACCAGGCCAGTCCCAACCAACCCCTCTTTATTGTGGACGGTTTTGAAACTTCGCTTACCCGCGTTCTTGACATGGATATGAACCGCGTAGCCTCGATTACCATGCTTAAAGACGCCACGGCCAAAGCGCTCTATGGATCGAAAGGAGCCAACGGGGTTGTGGTTATTGAGACTGTACTTCCGGAGATGGGTCGATTAAGGGCCTCCTATTCAGGCGACTTTACCATCAACGCTCCCGACCTCACCAGCTACGACCTCTGTAACGCTGCTGAAAAACTCGAAGTGGAACGGCTTGCCAGAATGTACGTGGGAACCTCCGCCTCTTCTCAACAAGACCAAAACCAAAGATATGCCTACTACCTGAATGATGTATTGCGCGGTGTGGATACCTACTGGTTGAGTGTGCCTCTGCGCACCGGTTATGGCCATAAGCACTCCCTATTTCTCGAAGGAGGTGATCAGGCTGTGCGGTACGGGATCAACTTTTCGTACAACAAGAACCCGGGTGTTATGAAAGGCTCTGATCGCGAGAACATTTCAGGAGAGATGTCTATTCAGTACCGTTACGGAAAGTTTATCTTCCGCGACCAGTTGCAGGTTGCTTTCAACAAAGCCAACAACTCCCCTTATGGTTCCTACAACGAATATTCACGCCTTAATCCCTATTGGAGGATGTACAATGATGATGGATCGGTACGTGAAGTATTTACCAACTACACCCTCACCAACAGTCAAGGCTCTACTCCGATTTATAACCCGTTGATTAACGCTACGCTCAATACCAAGAATGGCTCAAGCTATATGGATGTGGTGAACAACCTTTATTGCGAATGGATGGCCTTTACGGGTATGCGTTTTAAGGGACGTTTTGGGTTGGTATCCAATCGTGAAGATGATGAAACATTCCTGCCGCGTGACCACACCTCTTTCCGTAACATACAGGTGGGGAGTGATGAATATTTCAACCGTGGCAGCTACAGGATGGGGAATGGGAAAAGGTTTGACTACAACTTCGACGTCTCTGCCAACTACTCAATCAACCTCTCAAACCACCAAATCTATGCCAATGCCCAATACAGCGTGAGTGAAAAGAAGAGCGAAATGATCTACTTTATGGCGCAAGGTTTTGCCAACAACCGTATGGACTACATCACTCAGGCCAAACAATATCCGGCAACCGGAAGGCCAACCGGAAGCGAGTCGCTTACCCGTGAGATGAGTGTTGTGGGTTCTGTAAACTATTCGTACGATAATCGTTATCTATTTGACGCCAACATCCGGAACAATGCTTCATCCCTCTTTGGCAAAGACAATCCCTGGTCTTCCTACTGGTCGCTTGGAGTGGGTTGGAATATGCACAAGGAGAAATTCATGAGTGACCTCACGTGGATGGACAGGTTGAGGCTCAGGCTTACAACCGGCGTTTCAGGCTCCCAGAACTTTGCCTCCTATCAAGCCATCGCCACCTACAGTTTTAATCAGATTGTGTATGACAACATAGTGGGCGCTTCTCAAATGTCGCTTGCCAACAGCAAGTTGCGTGCACAACGCACCCACGAAAACAACCTTGGCCTCGATTTGGAATTTTTCAAAAGCCTTGACCTTACTGCCGATTTCTACGTGCGGAATACCGATGATATGCTCACCCCTGTTAGTATTCCTCCATCAACTGGCTTCTCAGAATACACCGAAAACTTGGGAAAGGTGCGCAATGCTGGAGTCGAACTGCGCCTGAACTACCGAATCGTGAGGAACAGCGCCCGTCAAACCTACCTGAGTATTTTTGCTTCGGCCATCCACAATAAGAATAAGTTGATGGAGATTTCCGATGCGTTGACCGCCTTTAACGAAGAGCGTGACGCTTCAAAAGGGACTCAGGTGCCCAACCTCGATACCGACCATATCAACAATAAACACGTGACTAAGCCTTCGGTGCGCTACATTGAGGGACAGTCTATGGACGCCATTTGGGTGGTTCGTTCCTACGGGATTGATCCGCTTTCGGGTAATGAGATCTTTATGAGAGCAAACGGCTCACTCACAACCAGATGGGATGCCAGAGATCAGGTTGTATGGGGAGATGCCCATCCCAAAATCTCCGGAACCTTTGGCATCAATTTCGAATATATGGGTTTTTCAATCAATACATCGCTCTATTTCCGTATGGGCGGCCAGCAATACAACTCTACTTTGGTGAACAAAGTGGAAAACGCCGATATGCAGTACAATGTTGACCGGCGCCTCTACACCGGCCGGTGGAATGAAGAGAACAGAGGTGTGGCTACTCCCTTTAAGACCTTCAACCGTGGCGCTGCTTTTACGCGCCCCACTTCACGTTTTGTGCAGGATTTGAATGAGGTGCAAATGACCTCTCTGAATTTGGGATACGACTTCCGCAACCACCGATTTATGAAAGATAGCTCGATTTCGCGCCTAAGGATACAAACCTACTTCAACGACATCTTCCGCCTCTCCACCATAAAGACCGAGCGCGGATTGGAATACCCCTTTGCAAGGACTTTCTCAATAAAAGTGTCGGCAACATTCTAACCATGATAAAATAAGAATATTATGAAAAAAACAATAGACATATTAAAAACCGCGTGTATCATGGCGTTCTCACTTTTGACCGCCTATTCGTGCAGTGATTGGTTTGATGTGAAACCAAGGGATATGGAGGAGGCCGATAAGCTCTTCTCTACTCCGGATGGCTTTAAGGAGGCGCTTGCCGGATGTTATACCAACCTTTGCAAAACATCGCTTTATGGTCGCGAAACGACTTATGGCTTAGTCAGTGTATTTGGTCAGGAGTGGGGAAAAGGAGCGGGAATCGACAATCAGCCCTCTTCTCTCTATGCTCTTGCCAGACAATACAGATATGAAGAGAGCGCTATGCTGTCACCGCTTGAACGCATCTGGTCGGAACTCTACAATACCATCGCTCAGACGAACACTTTAATCCTTTACACAGAAGAGAAGCAATCCACACTCAGCGATTTTTACTACAGAATAATTCGCGGAGAAGCGTTTGCCTTGAGGGCTTTCTGTCACTCCGAAATTTTCCGTCTCTATTCCGATGTACGGGGGATGGCTCCGGACGTTGACTCAATTGCCCTGCCCTACGTCAGAAGTACCATTCCGGGCATTACACCCCAGTCAACCAACCAACAGTTTTACGAACGTATTATGATCGATATTGACGAGGCGCTCAAACTGCTTGAAGTCGATCCTATCCATACGGGTATGGATATGAGTGGTGTGGACAATAACTACCTTGCCAATCGCCAATTTCACCTGAACTACTATGCCGTGTTGGGGCTGAAAGCGCGTATATGCCTCTTTTACGGAAAGAAATCGGATGCTTTGCAGGCAGCCCGAACCGTGCTTAATGCTCGAAAAGAAAAAGAGCTCTTTCCATGGGTAACCCGCGATGCTGCCAACAATGCCAATCCAAATTTACGTGACCGCACATTCTCTTCAGAACATCTTTTTGCTTTGAATATCACAAATTTAGAGGATTATGTCAGAAACTATTTCCGCGAAACCGTCAATCCTCTTGAATCCCGTATTGATAAGGCTACCCTATTCCCTTATGGGGGTGACCTCAGGGAGATCTTCTTTGAAACGTACAACGGTATTCCGGAAGTCTTTTCCCGTTTTTGGCAGTTGCAATCGGCTCCCAGACGCAACCGTATGCCCATCATACGCATTACCGAGATGTACTACATTGTGGCCGAGTGTCTGCTTGGCAGCAACAACGAAGAGGCCGTCTCGCTGCTGCAAGAGGTGCGCACAGGTCGGAACATTGTGGAAACCATAAGTCCCGATTTGAATGAAGATTTGATCAGAGCAGAGATCCTCGCAGAGTATCAGCGTGAATTCTTAGGTGAAGGCCAGCTCTTCTACTACCATAAAAGAATGAATACCCGCCAAATTGGAACGGCAAATGCCGATTACATTCTCCCACTCCCTGTATCGGAGGTGGATTTAGGTGGCCGTAAACTTGTTAAAAAATAATCAATAAATACTTTAGATATGAAAAATCTGTTTACAATAGGAGTTCTACTCACTCTTTCAGCAATCATGATTTCGTGTCAGGAGGATAAAATTCATGTATATAACGGGCCGGATGCAATCAGTATCTCCACTGAGTTTTCCAGAACCTTCTCCTTCCTTTCTGTACCTAAAGACCATGCCACACACGATTTTATCCTTAGACTAACGGCTATGGGTTACTATTCCGACAGGGACCGCACTGTGAGGCTCTCCGTTGGTGATTCCACCACAGCCACACCCCAAATGTACAATGTGCCCTCTACGGTTACCATGCCTGCGGGAGAATACATAGTCGCTTTCCCTGTAACCATTATTCGGGATGGCGTTGAGGAGACCGGATCTCCGTTGCTTATCATTAGAATTGAACCGTCAGAAGATTTTGCGCTTGGGTTGTCCACCAACATCAGGTTGACGTTCACCAAAGAGTATCCCACTTCATGGTACAGCAGCGGACCTTATTATTCAATGTTGGGCTACTATATGGGCAAATGCGACAAAGCAAAATATGAATTTGTATATGAATTTCTTGGCACTGTCGATTTAGTGGACTGGTCGGATGGTTTTGGCACCCAAACGAGCATCTTGACCGCTGCATTGAATGCCGCCATAACTGCCTATAACGCTGCTAATCCGGGCAATACCCTCAAAGATAGCTCCGGTATGGATATGTGGTTTAGTCCTTCTACTTAAAATACCACCCTTTTTTAACATTTAATGAGATGAAAAACAGTATCAAAATATTTTTTACCATTTCGGTGTTCTCCCTCCTGATGACCTCCTGCTACAAGGACAAAGGCAACTACGACTACATTGATGTCAAGATTGCCACCATTGTGTTCCCTGATGTTCCTGAGGGTGCTACCGTGTTGTATGACAGACTCTCGACACTCACAATCAATCCCGAAATTTATTACGACGGAACGAATGCTGCGGATCACTACACCTACGAATGGACTTTCTACTCCAATAGCTTAGACCGAGATCCCATCACAGGCGCCTATCCGGCCACCAAATTAGTTGGAGAAGAGAGGAGGCTCGAGTATGTTCTGGTTGACGCCCCCGGCAACTACACCGTAGTTCTGAAAGCCACCCACAAAGAGACAGGATCTATTGCCTACTCCAATTTTAAAGTCACGATTAGCGGAGCCGTCATTGGATGGCTTGTGCTCACAGAGGATGCCGAGGGAAATGGCGACCTGAGCGTGATACGTAATGCAGAGATTGTACCAAACTTAGCGGCAGGCCTTGAGGGTGCAGCCCACGGACTCTACTCGGGAAGCAACAACGGCACCAAAATGACTGACGTTAAATTCCTTGGATGGCGCCACCGCTTAACCTCCAATGCAAACACCCCCAACGCCGTATTCGTCTATACTTCAAACGGATATTATAAAATGAACGCTTTGGGGTTAAATTTGCTCACCACCAATTACGACGCAGCCTTTGGCGCATTGGTCAAACCCAAACTTTTCAACCCGCAGGCTATGTTTGCCCGCATCTCCTCTGCCGTTATGGAGGTCTTTATTAACGACGGAAGCATCTTTACCATCAATTGGCAAACCATGGGTATCGCCAATGACCAGTACAGCCGCTCCCCGGCTATCGTTGACAATGTGGAAGTTAAGGCTCACCCCTTTATCGCCAGCACCATGAGAGATGTAACTGCATCCTACACAGTTGCTGCCGTCGTGTATGACGATACCACCACCCCCAAAGGCTCCTTTGTTGTGGGTACGAATGGAAGCTATGTGCTCAATTGGAGCCGTCCCGTGGTCGCCGGTGCAGCGTTCAATCCATCGGAAATCAATGCAGACGGTACCACCGAGATGAAACTTGTCTATTTAGCAACGGGCAGAGACGGCACCACCTGCGCCATCTTCAAAGATGCAAGAAACGCGAACAGGCCGTGGATCTATCATGCCGACTTCCGCTTGCTGGCTTCCCCCTCCGTGATTGGCAAATACGACATCAGCAGCTTCACCGGTATCAATGCAGCCACCCATTTTGAGTTTGGTGTACGCGGAGATGTACTCTTCTACACTTCGGGCAACACCGTCTATAGCGTCACCTTCCCAAACGGCACCCCCAACTCACTCCTCACCTTAGGCTCCGATGAAACCGTTGCCTGTATCCGACTTTACAACCATGGACATCCGGCCAACATGACCCCCTTTAACCCCAACACCGAGAACCACGGCAGGATTCTATTTGTAGCCACCAATTCCCCTTCAGGCGGAAAGGTACATAAAATCAGATTTAACGAATTAAACGGTCTGCTCGATGGCCCGACCGCAACCTATACCGGTTTTGACAAAATTATCGACATGATTAATAAAGCTTTATAACAAATACCTCATGATAAAAGTAACCAATTTTATAACGGTTTGTATGGTTTGTATGGTTTGTTGCGCGAACATCTGTTTCGCGCAGCAAACCGTCACCATCAAAGGAAAAATCACTTTTCCCGACAACCGCATGGAACTCACCATCTCCGCTCCAAGCGGCGTTAGCGACGGAGTTCTGAAAAGCGTGATGCCCGATGCAGACGGCACCTACGAAATCTCTTTCCCTGTAGAAATACCCGGCGTCTATACCCTCGATTGCCAAAGACAGATGCGCGTTCAGTTTTGGGCAGAAGATGAAGACCTTGTGATTAATATGCGCGGCCGCGATACCGCACGAACACGATACATCGGCCCTGTCTATTCCCACATTATCGGTGGCCCAAAAAATGAGCTAATGAACATGATCAATTGGGAAAACACCTGCAACTACTGGACTTCAGCTGCCATAACAAACGTGCCTTACCGAACACCCGAGATTACCGACGACATCCTAAAACAAGATATGTCGGGACGTCTGCGCAGTGAGACGACCAAAGATTTTTACACCCGTATGGAGCACATTGCCACCCACTACGGTAACCGCAACAGCATATTTGCCATGCTCCCCTACATCCGCAGCAACAAAGCCCTCCATGACAAGGTGGTAGCTATTTTTGAGCAGCACAATCCCAATTACCCCCTGCTCCTCTCCTACAAAGCCCAACTCGAAGAGCGCGAAGAGATTAAAGCAGGCCTTGCCCCCGGCAATCCCGCCCCCCCATTCTCCTACGTTGTCCCCGAAGGCACCCACAAGCTCGGCCCCGCTGACTTTACAGGAAAGTTTCTGATCATCGACTTCTGGGCGTCGTGGTGTGGCCCGTGTCGCGCCGAAATCCCCCACCTGAAAAAGGCGTACGAAACGTACAAAGAAAAAGACGTAGAGATATTGAGCGTCTCGATTGACAAAGATGAGGCAGCGTGGCGCAGGGCGATGAGGGAAGAGAATATGCCATGGCCCCAAGTGCACGTTGACGACGCCGGCGCTGTTATGATGAAAGCGTATCAATTCTCCGGCATCCCCCACATTGTGTTGCTCGACAAAGAGGGTAAAATTATCGGCGAAGGCTTCCGCGGTGCGCGGTTGATGGAGAAGTTAGAAGAGATCACAAGCGGCCGGGCACCAAGACCCAGATCTGTGCCGATGGCAGGGAGAAGGTAAAAATATATACTTTAAAAAAAATGATTTTAGCGATGAAAAAAGTGATTTTAGCGCCCATATTGCTCTTTGTATGCACATTTTGGGCAATAGCGCAAAACCGGAGCATAGTCTTCGAAGAAAGCAGAGTTTGGAATGAGATTGTGGCTAAGGCAAAAAACGAAAAAAAACTGATATTCGTAGATTGCTATACCGACTGGTGCGGCCCATGTAAACAACTTGCGGCCAATGTGTTCACTCAGGACAAGGTGGCCGATTTCTTTAATGAAAAATTTGTGAATGCCAAGTTTGAGATGGAAAAGGACGCCGACGGCATTGCCAATAAAAACGTGTGGAAAATCAGCGCCTATCCCACCTTGATTTTTGTAGATCCCAATAGCGGAGCCGTGGTACACAGGTTGGTGGGCGCCGGCAGGGCTGAGTGGCTTATCGAGGGCGGAAATGTGGCGCTGGATCCTATGCGTAACCTCAACAGTATGATAGAGCGGTACAACAATGGGGAGCGTTCTCCCGAGTTTGTTATCGGGTACCTGAGGACATTGAAAGCGGCCTATATGCACGACCTTCAGGGAGAGGTTGCTGCGGCCTATTTAAAAGACCTCACCATTGACCGGCTTGCCACAACCGATAACTGGTTGGTTATTCGCGACAACATTACCGACCCGCTTTCGCAGCCCATGCGTTTGGTGATGGAGGGACGTCAAAAGTTCTATGATATTGAGGGCTTGGGAAAAGAGAGTGTAGATCGCTTCCTCACCTCTTCCCTCGACAATGCCGCCGTTACGCTTGCCCGCACCGGACTCAACCACTCAAACCGTTCCCGTTTCGACGAACTCTACAGCTACCTCCAAAGTATCGACTATCCTGCCAAGGCTCACGCAATTACATGGCTTGAGACTTCGGTATTTGTGCGCAACAGCGACTGGCTTGGCCTTGCGCGTAGGATAGAGGAATTAGAGGGCAGCAATATGATTACCTCAACGCAGTATCAATTCTTTATCGAAACCTTTGGGAACGCCAAAGAGCCTGCCATGGTTGATTGGGCTATTGAACACCTCAACGCAAAAATTGCCGGTGTCAGCGGCGAAAACACAGATGCATGGTACCGAAAAGCCGGATATGCAGAGTCTAAACAACGCATCCTGCAAAAAGCCGGCCGTGAACTCGCAGCCGACAACGCCCTGCTCGAAAAACAAGATTACGAAAAGAAAGGAGAAGAAGCGTCCGGCGGCCGTATGACACGCGCCATACGTATGATGTAAATTATTTTTTGGGTACTGCGTAGCGGGACATTTAAAATTTAATAAAATGATATTTTCGTTTAACGCCATCTTCGAGAAATCGCACTGTCGCCTATTGTTCTTTACAGCAATAGCCATTACTTGCGGTTTCTTTATCTTGTATTCGTGTGGAAACAACAGTCCCAAAGACAGCGTAACACACATTACAGATGAACAATACAACAGGGCGCAACAAGAGATTCCTATTGACAGTATTGTAGGGGCTTATTTACGCTTGGATAAAAGCAGATACGATTTTGGGAAAATTCGTAGCAAGAGAACGCCAAAAATTGAGATTGAATTTGGAGTAGAGAATATGGGCAAGACACCGCTTGTATTTTTTAAGGCCGATGTATCGTGCGGCTGTATGTCTGTCAACTACCCTAAAGCCCCAATTTTCGCCGGAGAAAAAGCAAAACTAACCGTTACCATTGACACAAGGAACCAAATCGGTATATTTAACAAACCTGTTTTTATTAAGACCAATGCCGATAATGATATTGTATTGATTCGCATTCTTGGAGAAATTGAAAAGTAGCTATATAATAGATAGGCTACAAGCGATGAAGCAAATATGACTACTCAAGGACATAGAAACATAGTTTTGCTCTATATTGAGAATAGGCTAATAATCGTATGTGTGCTACTATGTTGTCTATTATGCAGCATTACATTATTTTTTTCGTCTTATCGCTTTGTTGACGTAGAAACAGCCCCAAAATGGCTGGGCATGATGATGTGTGTCGGATCCGCAGGGACATTATGGGGCGTGTTGTCCCGTAAAATACCACTTCCCTCCAAGCCGATAGATGTTGTCATAATTTGTTGCTTCTTCCTTTTTATTATCAGTGGAATAAATTTGGGGGGCGCAGTGGTAGTGTATCCGATTGGTTTGTTGCTACTGTGTTTTCTGACACGATATATGGTAACTGTTTGCCATTACAAATATTTATCCGGCTCAGTCATTGTTTTTTCCTTAGGGCTTGCGCTATATGGTATCCTACAATGTGCCGGCATAATCCTTTCCAGCAACACTAAATTTGCTATTGTCGGAAGCTTCGACAATCCGGCGGGTTTTGCGGCTGCATTAGCTTGTGCATTACCGCTGTGTTTCCTTTTCTTTGCCCGACAAACCAAATATTTAAGATTTACAGCAATAGTAGTGGCGATCATCATGGCGATTGCCGTTTTTCTGTCGGGTTCACGCGCCGGAATGTTGTCTATTGTGGTAGCCACAGCAGGTTGGTTCCTTGCAAAAACAAAAGTCACCCCAAAATTAAAAATTGCTTTGGTGGCTGCCTTGATTGCTTTGCCGGTGATTTTGTATTTCGTAAAAAAAGACTCTGCCGATGGGAGATTGCTGATTTGGCGTTGTACGTTAGATATGATTGCAGACAGCCCTGTTATTGGGCAGGGGCAGGGAGCTTTTCAGGCAAAATATATGCTCTATCAAGCGGCATACTTTGAGGCCAACCCCGACAGTAAGTATGCACAGTTGGCCGATAATACGCTATACCCGTTCAATGAATACCTGCAACTACTCACTGAGCATGGATTTATCGGCTTTGGGGTTGTAGTGTTGCTGGGTTTTTTACTTGTTCGTTTATATCGGCGCAACCGTAGTAACGAAAAACTATCTGCTTTAATGAGCCTATTAGCATTGGCCGTTTTTTCGTTCTTTTCATACCCACTTAGGTATCCTTTTACATGGGTAATACTGCTTCTGAATGTGGCCGTTATTTGCTACACCTCCAACGTCAGCAACTTTTCTTCTTTCTTTTCCAAAAGGAAAAGCCTGATTATTAGAAACATTCCGCAAGCGTTCGTATTATTGTTGTCCGCTGGGTTGCTGGTATGCTCTGTGATGTTGACACGGGCAGAAATCAAATGGAAAAAGGTGGCACACATGTCATTGGCAGGAAAAATCAAGGAAGTATTGCCCCAATACGACGAACTCTACCCTTGGTTCGGAAACAACGGATTTTTTCTCTACAACCATGCCGCCGAACTGCACAACGCAAAAGAACACCAAAGAAGCATTGCCGTTTTTGGGTATTGTACTCATTATTTCAACGATATGGATGTACAAATGTTGATGGCAGACAATTACAAAAAATTGGGGAAATACACAGAAGCGGAACAGCATTTAAGGACAGCCGCTGCCATGTGTCCGGCGCGATTCAGGCCTTTATACGAATTGGTAAAACTATACGAAGCCACCGACCGCAAGGATGAGGCCATATCTTTAGCCAATATAATTGAAAACAAGGAAGTTAAGGTGTTTTCGTCTGAAATTGCCGCAATTAAAAGCGAAATGAGGCGGTTAATAGATAACTCAATGGATTGATTTTAGTTATGGACGATTTAAAATTGAAAGAAGAGAATTTTTTTGAGAAAATATACGCCAACTATTTTCGCCAATTGTGCAATTACGCATTCACCATTACCAAAGATCGGCAGAAGGCCGAGGATGTGGTTAGTGGTGTTTTTCTAAGGTTATGGGAGAATCAACGCTACCGCACAGTTAGCAAGTGCATGAAAAAATACTTGTTCAAAAGTGTGTACAATGAATGCGTGGATATGTTGAGGCATACAGCCATCCATGAAAAACGCAAAGTCGGGCTCGAAAACGCATTAAGTGAGTTTGAAAGAAACAGTTACAATCCCTTTTCAGCAAGAGTTGACGAGGAGTTAACCAAAAAATTGTTGAAAATAATTGAAAAACTGCCCACACAAAGTCGAAAAATCTATTTGATGAGCAGGGATGAACAATTGACGCATAAAGAAATCGCCAAAAAGCTACATATCAGCATTCACACTGTTCATACACTTATCAAACGAGATTTAAAAATACTGAGACATGAGCTAAAAGATGACATTTTTTGATATTTTTTTCGTTCCGTGTACCCATAGACGCCCCTTTTTTCGTCTTATGTATATAATTAACACATTACCAAATGAGAGCATCAATCATTATGATCTTAGCAGTGATCACATCTACTGCAATGTACGCGCAGGAGGCGCCAGCTCAAAGTCGGCAAGCAGAACGACTTCCCCCTGCCATTGAGAAAAAAGTTACCGTTAACGCCTCGGTAGAAGATGTTTGGAAATACCTAAGCAACATTTCCAATTATCAAGAATATGCAAATACCAAAGAGTCGCGCAGCAGCGGAAGCGAAATGGGGACCGAAATGATGGTTAAAAGCCAAGGCGGGAACAGCCGCAAACAGGTTATTACGGCCAACGTGGAGCAGCTACACAGGGTGTCATTTAAGGTTATTGAATCGGACTACAAATTAGAAAAACCGGCAAATATCCTCTTTGAGGTTAAAAAACTTGGGACACAAACCAAGTGCGAAGTGGTACTTTCCGTGTACTACGGTTTTAACGAACTTCCGGCCAAGGCTAAAACCGACTTGACGCAGGAATTAGAGAATATTTCAAAGGCGCTGGCAAAGAAGTTTCCGTAAAGAGCTGTGAAAAAGAGTTTATTACTATTCCACGCCCTCTTCCTCCTCTCCTGCGCCACCGAAAACCGTTTAAAAACAGCATTGGAGTTGGCGGGAGAAAACCGTCCGGAATTAGAGAGAGTGCTGTCGCATTACGCGAATGACCCTATCAAGCTCAAAGCAGCAACCTTTCTCATTGAGAATATGCCCGGGCACTACTCCATCACTGACGAGGAAACAGATGGCTATTTTCAGAAAATCAGCTATATGTACCCCAACGTGTCCCAGCCCATCAAACACGCATTGTTCAGCTATCCGCAGTTTTACATCGATGTTCCCTTTGAAAAAGCCTATAAGGATATACACTACATAACGGCAGAATTTTTAATTAATCATATTGACTACGCTTTTGCCCTGATGGAGAGGCTACCCCACAGCAACAGAATACCTTTTGACCTCTTTTGCGAAACGATTTTGCCTTATCGGATTGGCAATGAACCATTAGAATACACCATGTACGAATACACGCCCCTTCCGCTCGTCTTTGTGGAGCGGTACAGCGAATACAATCTAAGTCAGGCTCAATGGCGTAACATTACAAGAGAGGTCTATGCCGAATCTACGCGCAACTTTATACTGCCGCCGCCGGTCGGTGAGAGCATCAACCTGAATGAATGTATTGCAGAGAGTGTCTATCAACACATGGTTAATAAGATGTCCGGCATTGCCAGCGGTTTGGACTACGTGCGTTGGCACCATCGGAACGGATTCCACTATTGGGGCAATGCTATTGATTTAAGTCGCGGTGTCATCAAAACGGGTAACTATGCAAAAGTGTACCGTAAAACATATTCCCACAATATAATACCAAAAGAGCGCGGAACCGAATACGTACCAAAGCAGTTCCAAAATCCGTTTATGCGCGATGTGACCGACGAACACGCGGCAACGTCCAATCTTACGTTAAAAGTGTCCAAACTTAAAGGAAAACCAACGTACATATATTTAGCGATTTTCAATAACCTCGATTGGCAACCGGTGGCGTGGGCAAAAATCAAAGGCAACAAAGCACGATTTGACAAAGTGGGGAAAGACGTTGTGTATCAACTCATCTATTTTGATGGCAACAGGCCGCGTGTTGCCGGATATCCCTTTCATTTGGACTTCGCCGGAAAAGTCGTGGAAATCAAACCAGACAGGAACGAAACAACACTCACTCTGACCCGAAAGTTCCCGTTTGATGAGCGTAAACTATTATGGGCAATGGATCTGGAGGGAACAGTAATACGGGTTTCCAATGACCGGAATTTTGCAACCTCAGACACAATAGGCATTATCAAAGACCTGTTGGAAATTCCCTATTTCACATTTGCAACTACGAACAACAAAAAATACCAATACCTCAGATTGGAAAACCCGCCCGACAAAAATATTGAGGTTGCCGAATTGGCTATATTTGACCAAAACGGCGAGCGAATTTTCCCAAAAGAGTATTCCGATTTGACCGTAGAAACGAATCCCAACGCTACCGCTATCCCTATCACCAGAGTGAGGCCAACCACATCATCATCCCCACTGTCGGCGCTCCCCGCCGGAGGGCTGAATATGTTGTTCGACAACAATAACCTCACTTTTAGCAATGTAACCAAATATCTTTTTGTTGACTTAGGGTCACTTGAAGTCATTTCCAAGATTGAGATTCTATCT
>Ga0123353_10001112_pt1 | contig 32713 bp, 25 predicted proteins | sample TergutLab28metaG_3_FD_92763 | JGI IMG/M metagenome (GOLD analysis project Ga0123353, IMG submission 92763) | Labiotermes labralis P3 segment gut microbial communities from Petit-Saut dam, French Guiana - Lab288 P3 | ecosystem: Host-associated > Arthropoda: Insects > Digestive system > Gut ... | reverse complement strand
TTTTTACCACTGACCGCTGCTGTGTAAAATCTGCCAGGTGACGCCGAACTTGTCGGTCACCATGCCGTAAAGCTCGCTGTAAAAAGTCTTCTGCAACTCCATTCCAACGTTGCCGCCCTCTTTCAGTTCGTTAAACAGCCTCTTGACCTCTGCGATATCGTTTGTGCTTATTGTCGGACTCATGTTGTTTCCGCTGATAAACGGCTCGCTTGACGGCATATCCATAAACATAAGGGTCATGTTACTAAGTGGAATGCCTGCATACATGATCTTATTTTTATCTGATTCCGGCACAGTACAGGTACAACTCGCATCACACGGACAATTGGGGTCGTGAGGCATCTGTGCGTAAGTCATCAGATTCTTAACTTCCGACTTAAACACACGCGCATAAAATTCCACGGCTTCGCGGCAGCTGCCATTAAAATTGATGAACATTTCAAGCTTCATAAAAATACTCCTTTTTAATGTATTACAGACAATTACACTGTTGCAAACATTGAGCCAAAAATCGCTCTGCTTCCCGTATGGTCGCTTCGGCTCTTGTGCCTTTAAAAGTTTCCTGTTTTCCAATCGGATAACCTTTCTTTTTATCAAGCACAGAAACCTTAATACGCCATTTGTTAGTACCTAAATTTTTTGGTGCCATAAGAATAAACCCTTTCTTATATAGCACCCCGTACAATTAAAAAATAATGCACGGGGCGCAGTTAATCAATCAATAACGCTTCTACCGGAAGCTATCCGGCATTTAATCTTAGCTTCCTCAAACCTCCATACTCCACCCTCACGGCGGGCGCTTATTATTTTGTGCCGCCATTTTATTACCCAGCGAATCGACATACCTGTGATTCTTGCTACTTCTTTTGTGTCAATCAGTAACGGTTTTTCATACTGCATACGTCCTCTCCTTTTTCTCCGATAAACATGGCAGTTTACCATTTTCTGTTAAAGTGTATTGGCATAATCGGTTTTTGTCTGAATTGTCTATAAGTAATCCATTTCTGAGAAGATGGTCTTTTATTTTTACAGTTCTTGGATATCCAGTTTTTAGATGCTTTTGAAGAATACCGATAATCATCCGCAAAGACCACGGACAGCGTATTGGGTTTTCTTGTAGAACGGTAATAGCTTTTTGACAATAAGCTTCCGGCGGTAACTTCTTCGGTTTTTTGGGAGCTTTTGAACTTATTTTACCTTTGCCTTTGGAGAAATAGAGTAAAGTCGCTCCAGTTACTGGTCTGCCTGTATATTCTCTGCCAAAGCTCTTCCATTGCTCCGTAGTTTCTCCGGGTACATATTTTGTTTTACTTCTCGCAGACCACCTATCTCAAATTGTAAATGCTTCATGCGAACCCCTGAACTCGTGATGCAGCGCCATACCTATGCTAATCCACCTTTTACGCTTACAGCTTGGGTCTAAGCGTTTGAGAAGATTTATGCACCAGTACGGTTTTAGACCGACAGGCTTCTGCTGATAAACTTTTATATCATCGCTTACGTTGGAAACATTATCACCGGATGGTTTTGATTGTACATTTTTTGTTTCCAAAATTGCTCCAATAGAACGCGCTCTTTTTTCAAACCACGCTACTATTTTTAACGCCTTTTCCTCGATTATTGGCAATAAATCCTTTGCGTGAACGTTTTCAGGCGAACCGTCATGCCACGTGTATTTTTGTTTCGTGACGGGATGGATTCCCTCTGCGACAAAGTATTGTCCGTTTGCAAGTATCTCTACGTGTCCTAAATTGAATTTTGTAGATGTTATTTTCTTCATGCCGCTTCCTCAAGTCGATAAAGCAAGAGGTACCACGGTGGTTTGAAATATGACCCCATAGAGTGAAGGTAGCTTTTTTCATACTTCAAACGCAACAACTCTAAACTCACAAGCATAACATAATATCTGAAATCAAATAGAAACTCAATTAGGCACTTTGGCGCGGTAAAACGTATTTTAATATATACATAGATAATGGTATAAAACTTGCCGTTCCCGTTGTGCGGTGAAAGGAGTGTTTATATGAATTACAAAGTATATACTATTGATGAAATTAAAAAGCGATTTGAAGAAGTCACGAAAAAATACGAAATAGACGAAGCGTATTTATTTGGTTCTTACGCTCGCGGTGATGCAACACCTGAAAGCGATGTTGATTTTTACATAAAGGCAGACAAAGTGAGAGGTTGGGGTATAGGCGGAATTTGGGCAGAGACAGAAAAAGCTATGGATAAAAAGATTGACGTAGTATATACCGATGCAATAATCGAAAAAGTATTTGAGCAAGAAATGAAAAAGGATTTAGTGAAAATTTATGGATAATATGAAAAAATGTATTTCTATTGATTTGGGGACGGAGTTGCTTTTTTTGCAATTGACTTTAGCGAAACAGTGCAAATAATGTAACCCCGTTCCCGTTCATTAATAATAATACTAATAATATTAAAATGATAACATACGAAGATTTTCTATTTATTATATTCATAAAATATTCATTGAATTCAAAAGTTTGCCGGAGTATGTCCGATGTTAATTGTACAGGAAAAACTGACGCGCGGGGAGTTGTCAAAAATCAGCGGGAATTTTTTTACCGATATGATTAAGGGCGTTGTAGATGTAAAAAAGGAGATACTTGCGATTGACGCGGAGTTGCACGCCGATTTGGAGGCGTTTTTACTTGAAAAGGGTTCGGCGCAGCAAGATTTATGGGGAATAAATCTTTATCCTGAACTTTTGGGAGAGGATTTTATAGAATTTGATTCAATGATAAACATTCGTCCAAGCCAAAATAACAAAAGCCGTACGGTTGAAGATGAAGCCGCAAGAGAGATAATCAGAAAAATTGTAAGGGCAAAAATTGATGAATGAAAAAGATATTGAACGTTTCTGTAAAATGAGCCTTATGGAGCAGATGGCAAATATCGGAAGCGAGGTTTACCGCGCAAGTTCATGGAAGGCAAAAAACAATGCCCAATACTCCCAAAAAGCATTTGAAAGGGCATTGGAATTAATTGACCTGACTCTTAGCTGTAAATTAAGACAAAGCGCCTTAAAAGAAGTTGCGCGTACAAGAGAGTTTTTGTGTGAACTTTTTTTTAATGGAAGCGCAGATGATTTTGAATCGATTAACAAATATTTCCACTATTTTGCGCTGGGATTGAAGCGTTAACCTAACACTAAATCGTCATGATACCGCTACTGATACGCCGCTATCTCATCCAAAGAAACCTTCTCAATTCCCGGCAAACGTCTTCCCATGAGCGTCTCTGCCAAAGATTCAAAACGCGACGTGAGGTCTGAGACCATGAATCTGCTTGATGCAAAGCCGTCAATCCCATCAGGGGCAAGCGCGTTGAGCTTAGTGAGAGTATCCTGCGCTTCTTTTGCAGTCCATAACGCGCTGTCAAGAAGCTGAATGCCGGCGGATACCGTATCCTGAATCACCTTTGTTAAAAGCGGATAGTGGGTGCAGCCTAAAACGAGACAGTCGATGCCAAAATCTATCAACTCTTTAAGATAGTACTGAACGGTGAGCTTTGTGATTTCGTGATCAAGAAGCCCCTCTTCTACAAGGGGGACAAAGAGCGGACACGCTTTTCCAAATACTTTTATGGATGGATCTATATCCTGAATAGCTTTTGCATAAGAGCCGGAACCGACCGTCGCCATTGTTCCAATAACTCCTACTTTTTTTCCGGTGGTTCTTAAAACCGCGGCTTTTGCGCCCGGAAGCACAACTCCTATAACAGGTATATCCTTGATATGCTGTTCCAAATAGTCAAGCGCGACAGAGGAGACGGTATTGCACGCGACAATCAAGAGCTTTATATCCATCTCCATTAATACACGCGCATCCTGTAAACCGTATTGACGGATAGTCTCGTGAGATCGTCCGCCGTAAGGTACACGCGCGGTATCACCAAGATAGATAATGCGCTCGTTTGGCATCAAACGAACAAGCTCATTGACAACTGTCAGCCCGCCAAGACCCGAATCAAATACGCCGATTGCTCTTGAATCACTCATTATTACTCCGGCAGTTAAATGCCGCAACCCCCGGTACAGCGGCCTCACGATGGTTCGCGCAGTCGATGTGCCTGGGGTTGCGGCATTTAACTGCCACCTTAATATTATTATTTATTCTGTTTCAAATTGCTTTTTAAATTTTATGATAGCTTCTGAAAGCGATGATGCCAATTGCGTTTGAATCCTTTTATCCGACAACAATTTTTCTTCTTCGGGATTGGAGATAAATCCTGTTTCAACTAATACCGCAGGCATAAACGCTCCGTTAAGCACCCAAAAATTTGCCTGACCAACCCCAAGATGCAGCTTGGGGATTCTTCTTTGCGTAGAACCCAGCGTCTGTTCCATAATTATACAAAGCTCCTGGCTTTGTTTGAGATACTCATTTCCTGCAATGTTAATCAGTACATTTTGTAAAGCATCGTAATTATGAGTTTTTTCTTCAAGCTCAATTACCGCGTTTTCGCGCATCGCCGCTAATTTGTCATCTTCATTTTTGGCCTGAGAGAGGAAATATATTTTATAGCCCCTTGTTGCCGCAAGCCGTGTTTTTGAACCGGCGACAGCGTTTGTATGAAGGCTTACAAAGAGGTCGGCCTTTTTATTGTTTGCAAAATTTGTACGGTCTCTCAGAGGCACAAATACGTCTCTGTCGCGGGTCATGTAAACCTTGAGCCCCGCTTTTTCAAGCGCTTTTTTGAGCTCAAGACCTATACCCAAAACTATATCTTTCTCCATGATACCGCTTGGCCCTATCGCGCCCGGATCTCTTCCCCCATGCCCCGGATCAATCACTATCGTGCGAATCATGGGAACGTCAACCGGAATGGGCAGAGGAGGAGGCGCGGCTCTTCTCTGCTCTATTTGAGGACGAAGCGAGACCATGAGAGTGCGCGTTGATCTGTTATAATCAATATGAGGTTTTTCAACGACACGGTTAAGTATCAACGAAACTTGAGCGCTGTTTTCATACTGCAAAAAAAAGAGCGAATCCACAACCCCCACACGCTGAGCGCGGCGGCGCAGCGCGGTGGTGTCAACACTGCCGTTTGCAAAGTTTATAGCAAGATTTGGATGAATGTATGTAAACTCATAAGCAAGCGAATCCGCCAAAGCGATTGATACAACGGTACCGTTTTGCTTGACCTCGCTTCTCACAGACAAGACATTATGCCTGAGCGTGTTGATTACAATGGTTGACGTGCGCGCATCCCACGAAAGCGAACCCGCGTACTTGGGGCCGAATGCTTTCACCAAATCCTGCGCGGGCAGAAAAAGCGTACCGCCTCTGCGGACAGGCACAGCCGCAAGCATAAGCGCGGATGTGTCCACAGTGTAAAAAGAGTTATCCTGAACAAACGATATCCTGCCGCTCTCATTCCACAGCGATAGTTTTTTAGAAAACGCGTGCCATCTCCACCCAAAACCCGCTTGGCCGGCAAAATCGGTCAGCGAGACGTATCTCATACCAAACTGTTCAAAAGAGCGGACGGCTGTAGTTTTACCTTCAGGGATTTTGCGGATAGTTACGTCTGCATTGACTGAAGCGGTTAAAATAACGGTCAATAATAATGCAGTGATAATTGTATAAAAATTGAAGATACGTTTATTTGTTGATTTATCATTCATGTTCATAATAATTTTACTCTCCATTGCAAATCCGCACAGGGTTAACCGTGTTCAATGTATCGGCATTCCGGCATCCTTAACCTCTTCTGTTATTCATAAGCTGCGCCAAGCGTTTCTTTGAATCCTGCTCGGCAATCTTTTGCCTCTTATCGTACTTTTTACGTCCTTTGCAAAGACCAAGCTCAATTTTCACCCACTGATCTTTAAAATAAATCGCGAGCGGGACAAGTGTGAGCTGTTTGCGCTCAACTTCCGCGCAATAGTGCGCGATCTGTTTACGGTGCAACAGCAGCTTGCGGCGTCTGTAAGGTTCAGGCGTATACGCCCCGCCCCGCTCATAAGAGCTTATGTGCAGATGGTTTATGTACATCTCGCCATGGGAGCAGAACGCGTAACTGTCCAAAAGATTAACCCGCCCGGCCCGAATAGACTTAACCTCAGCGCCGGTAAGCATAACACCCGCCTCAACTTTGTCCAAGACCTCGTAATCATGGAACGCTTTACTGTTTTTGGCTACGATTTTCATCTCTTTAAAATAATAGCAAACATGGGGTTAAAGTAATAATAATGTTACGAATCAATCATAGAAAGCAAAATTCTCGCTTTCTGGGCAAAAACATCCGTCGGAAAATCTTTCAAAAGTTTCGCCGCTATAACACGCGCTTCATCTGCGCGTCCCGCGGCAAAAAGCGTTTCCGCCTTAACATAAGTATACTCAGGAGTACCGGCGCCCTCTTTAACTAAATCTAATACTAAAAGCGCCTCTTTTGCTTGACCATCGCGCATAAGCAGATTTGCGGCTCTCACTGCCATCATCTCGCCTATGGCGCCTTTGAGCCCGTAAGTTTCTAACCCTTTGACCGCGGCTGTTAAATCACCAATGTAAATAAGATATTCAAGATTTCCCCACGCTGACAAAGCAGTGCGGTCATCACTGAGCTTTTGCAGCCAGTATTTATAACGAAGAAGCTCCGCGGCCCCGTGCCACGAGGCGGAGAATTTAACAGAATCAATGACTGGTACCGCGCGCTGCGCTTGACCTCCGAAAATAAAACATCTCGCCTGCCACAACCCTTTTTCACGCGGATGCTGGCGCCAGGAAGTGAGCGCAGATAAAGCGTGAAGCGAGGCTTTCATAATCTCATTTGAAAAGAGATACTGCCTGATAAGAAGTGTATCTTTTGACAGCGACGGGGGCAGCGAATCAATGAGTATGGCGGCTGCGGCCAAATGGCCGGTCTCCTGATATAAGCCTGCCGCGGCTGATACGGCGCCGGCGTCTGTAAGTCCCGAATGTTTAAGCCAGACAAGCGCGGAGTCTCTTATCCCAAGCTGTATATAGGATTGATAGACGATAAACGCGGTATTTAAGCGCTGCGCGCCATGTTCAAGACGCTGATATGCTACGCTCCCGCTGTTTACAGCTTGACGATAACGCCGTTTTGAGAAATGGGTTCTCGCTATATCGGCAAGTTTGCGGTCAGCCGGTGATGACTGCATGTCAAGTTCAACAAGTACTTTTATCTCTTCATCGTAAACTCCCGAGCGGCCGTAAAGATCCGCAAGCCAGTTCCTGAAAAAAGCAGTATCCGTAACCTCTAAAGATAAAATACACCTTTTAAAATTTCTGAGCGCCTGCGCCTGACCGTCATCTGCGGCATTTGAGAAAAACTGCCCCATCTGAGTCACGGCGGTATATACCATCTGTCCATTTGCGGTGATCACTCTGCAATACTTATCCGCCGCGCCGCGGTAATCTTCCATAAGACTCTTTATGCGCCCCCATCTTAAATAATCATGAGCGTCAAGTTTACCCGCGGAGTCGAGGATACGGTACAATGAGTCCGCGATCGGAACTCTGCCCCCGTCGCTGTTACTCATTATGGAACGTCTGATTTGCGCAATGTCAAGATCATCAGCCAATAGCTGCGCAAAACAAAGGCAAAAAATAAAAAATATTGTTTGTATTGATTTATTCATAAACTATGAGGCAATTTAAATCACAGTCTCAATATGCGGAATCCTCTTAAGCAATCCGCCCAAATGCCGCAAGTTAAGATTTTTGAGCCACTGCATCATATCTTCGGTTGACTCAATAACATCCATGTGGGAGATGCTCTCCGAGGCTTCCGCGAAACTTATGTTTGAAAGTATCTCTTTTATAAGCGGTATACTGCGGGGTATTACGCTGAAACGGCGCAGGCCAAAACCTGCGAGAAGTACGGTGTGCAATGGATTTCCCGCCATTTCACCGCATATCGATAACGGCTTGCCGTTGTCATTTGCGCATTTTATCGCGTTGCGGATGATTCTCAAAAACGCCGGTTCTACCGGGTTATAGAGGTAGTTGACTTTTGAATTGTTACGATCCGCCGCGCTAAGGTACTGGATAAGGTCGTTTGTGCCGATTGAGGCGAAGTCGATCTCTTTCATGAAAGTACTCATTTCAAGAATCGCAAGCGGCACCTCGAAAAGAACTCCGCAGCGGGGCATCTTTATTCCAAGTTTTTCGGCGACCTCTCTCATAAACGTTTTCGCCTCAAGCCACTCCTGAAGCGTGGTTACCATAGGGATCATAATAGAATAATCATGATCCTTGCCCGCCTTTAAAATGGCGCTCACCTGAGTTTCAAAGATATCCTTGCGTTCAAGGAAAATTCTTATCGCGCGCCAGCCCATAAAAGGGTTAAACTCCGAGGGCATATCAAAAAACTGCGGAATCTTATCGCCGCCTATGTCCATTAAACGGATGACGCAGGATTTATTCTTGCTACTGTTAAGTATCGACTCATAGTAGCCAAAGTGCGCGTCTTCAGAAGGCATCTCTTTACGATTTGACAACAGATATTCTGTACGTACAAGTCCGATTCCGTCGGCGCCGTTTTCTACCGCCTCCTTAACGTCTTCGGGCAGCGATATGTTGGCGAGTACCTCAATATGTATACCGTCGCGGGTGTAAACCGGTCTGTTCCATTTCGCCTTAAGCTCTCTATAGATCTCGTCTTTTTTTGTCTGACGCTTGTAGGAACTTACCATAGAGGAGACAGGATGCACGTGCACTGTACCCTTATCGGCGTCTACTAAAACCTCATCGCCCGATTTTATATGCTCGCTTATGCCGCGCACGCCGCTTATTACGGGAATGTTATATGAACGGGCAAGAATGGCGGCGTGAGAGGTCTTACCGCCGCTTGTCGTAATAACCGCGGCGATTTTGGAACGGTCGTAAGTGAGAATATCCGTAGGGATAAAGGTACGCATAACAACGAGCACCACAGGATCCGTGAACGTTTTCGCCCTCTCCTCATCTTTCCGCAAGTAAGAGACTAACTTTTCGCAGATCTCCACCATGTCGCTTGAGCGCTCCTTAAAGTAAGAAGTGCCGGCAGACTCAAAGCGCTTTATAAAATTATTTGATACTATTCGGATAGAGGTTTCAAGATCAAACAGCCGCTGTGAGATCGTTTCAACCACTTGGCCGATAAACGCGGGGTCGTCAAGGATGTGCTCATATATATTGAGGATAGACGCGTCTACGGAGTTTTTATCGCTCCCTAACCCGCGTATCATTTTATGATACTCTTTTTTGGCGCGGTCGCGGATATCGTTAAAGAGCATTATCTCATCGCCCACCTCTTCGCGGGAGATAGAGACGGCGGTGGTCTCCTGCTGCTGGACGGTTCCCGTTCTGCCGATAAAGAACGCCTTGCCAATCCCCCAGCCGCTTACAACGGATTCGCCTGTCAGTTCGAGCTCTTTTTTCATAAGACCTTCCAAACGCTTGAGGCGAACTCTTTTACCGTCCGGTCACTTGAGAACCAGCCCATTCTTGATATATTGGTAAGACACCTCTTCTCCCACATAAGCCTGTCTAGATAAAGCTCGTCTACAGCCTGCTGATTTTTAACATAATCGTCAAAATCAAGAAGCGTGAAGCGCCTGTCGGCGTCGCGGATAGTTGAGAGGAGCGGATAGATTGAGTTGCCGCCGGGCAGGGTCGGCAGATAAGAGTCAAGCAAGCCAAAAATATTGCGAAGCCTCTCGTCATTTGCTATAACGCCGCCGGGATTATAATCGTGTATATTGAGAATCTCTTCTGCCGTTCTGCCGAACGCGAATATATTCTCCTGACCCACCCTTTTGACAAGCTCGATATTTGAACCGCACCGGCTTGCGATAGTGAGCGCGCCGTTAAAGGCGTATTTCATATTAAAAGTGCCCGCGGTTTCAAGAGTAGCCGCGCTGATCTGTTCCGACAGATCGGCGGCGGCCACAAGTTTCTCCGCCCAGCTCATGCCGAAATTAGGGATAAACACAACCCGCATCTGCTCGTTGACATCTTTATCGCTGTTTATAAGCCCTGCGGTAATATTTATAAGATGAATAATCTGCTTTGCCAAAAAATCTGACGGCGACGCTTTACCAGCAAAAATATGAAGACGCGGATTACTCAAAACCGCTCCGTTCTTTACTAAGAGGTAACGGTGCAGAATGTGCATGATGTGAAGAAAATGACGGTTAGAGATATGAATCGTTCTGCTTTGAATATCAAAAAACATATTCGCGTCTGCACTCACGCCAAGCGACTCTTTAAGAGCGCCGCAAAGCGCGGCCTTTGCCTTGCACTTTACGCTGTACAGCTCTTTGAGAAGTCTTTGATCTGTAGTAAACGATTCTAACCGTTCAAGCTCTTCGGGCTTGCGGACCCACGCGTCGCCTATTGTTTTTGTAACAAGATTTGAGAGAGGCTTATTTGCGCACAAAAGCCAGCTGCGGTGCGACGCGCCGGCTGTGTTATTTACAAATTTTTGAGGATAATGGGCGCTGTGAGTAGGAAAAACGAGTTTCTTTAAAAGCGCAGTCTGAGCCGCGCTTACACCGTTAACCGTATTGGAACCAAGTACCGCCATATCTGCAAGACGGATCCTCTTAACCTCACCCTCCTCAATTAAGGAGAGATTACGCAGAAGCTCGGTATTATTACCGTGCTCTTTGCGCAGAGTGTCGAGATGCTCCTGGTTTATGTCGTATATCATCTGCATAATACGGGGTAAAGTCTGCTCCAATTTGTATACGGGCCAAGTTTCAATATCATCCCGGCGCACAGCGTTTGAGGTGTAGGAGAAGATATTCTGCGTCATCTCCCACGCCCTTTTCCACTCAACCCCCTCCTGATCGACAAGTATGCGCATCATCTCGGGGATCGCAAGTGAACAGCGGCTGCCGCTCATCTGTACGGCGATCTTTTTATCAAGCTCCAAAACATCTTTAAAATTTCTCTTATGCCGGCGCACAATATCCTGAACCACGGCGCTTACAAAGAAATACTGCTGCCGTATACGCAAATCGTGCGCGCGCTTTACATCCTCTTCAGGGAACAAAACCTTTGTGAGACGCCCGCTTTGAGATTTCTCCTCACAAGCCCGAACATAATCGTTATGATTAAAATAATCGGGCAAAAACTCCTCCGACGGACGCGCAGACCACAGACGCAGCGTGTTGACAGTCTGATTTCTGTATCCTACAACCGGAACATCGTAAGGAACCGCGTAAACCTCCTCGGCGTCCTCCCACCTGTAGGTGCCAAGCGGATTGCTCTCGTCGATTCTTTTGATACTGCCGGAAAATTTTACAACACACTCATTCTCCGGACGCACAATCTCCCAGGGGTGACCCTTGTGAAGCCAGTCGTTCGGGTGCTCAATCTGAACCCCGTTTTTTATCTCCTGCTTGAACTGCGCGTAATCATACCGCAAACCGTATGCCATTGCAGGCACCCCAAGGGCAGCCATCGATTCAAGCATACAGGAAGCGAGCCGTCCCTTGCCGCCGTTGCCAAGATCAAGGTCATCCTCTTCGGCGTAGATCTCATCGATAGACGCCCCCATAGAATCTACAGCGCTTGTGAGCGCCTCCTCTATTCCCAAATTGACCATGTTTTTGTTGAGGCTCTTCCCAAAAACATACTCCATCGACAGATAATAAACCCTGCGGCGTTCGGCGTAATTTCTTTGTGTATTTATCCAGCGGTCTACAAGCTCGTTTCTCACGGCATAGCACAGCGCCATAAACTTATCGTAGGTAGTGGCGTTAGCCCCATCCTTTGCAAGAAAATAGCGAAGGTAGCGAATGTACATACCTCTGAGATACTTATAGTCCATTAAACGCGGTCCTGTTCTCCGTGAACACCGATGTATAGGGCCGATAAGATCAGCCCAAATTAATTTAATAAAACGGTCTCTTTAAATTATACCACCATATATAACATTATGGCATAGAAAAATAGTTTATTCCCCAATCAAACAACCACTTTTTTTTCTTTTTTAACTGTGATAAGCGGGACGCCGGATTGGTCTTAAAAATTTACACATCGCAATGATTGCAAAAGGAGAATTTTAACTGTGATCAGCGGGACACGGGATTGGTACTGTGAACGGCACGCGTTTACACTGTGCCGCTAAGCAGCAAAGCCGCCCCTGCGCGCAGCTGAGTGCGGTGCAGTGTACCAAAATGAGAGGGATGCGGCAACGCCGCATCCCTCATCCTCATCCTTTAAAAGGAGATTATTCTATCGTAATCGTAGTAATTGAGTAAGCGGGAAGTGAAACTTTCATGCCCGGCTTTACGTCAATAGTTGATACCGTGGGCCCTTTGCCCGCTTTGCCCGGAGAACCGGCCGTTTCAGGCGTAAGCACCTGCATCTTCGCTTTACCGGCGAAATTAGGGATATTAAGCTCTGCCGCAACAACGGTTCTTGGCCACTTGTTAATTAACATCAGAGACTTTCTCTTGCCATCCTGTGTGAGATAGCTTGAGACGTTGTCATCCCCTGTTTTTGACTCAAGAAGCGACCCGCGGCCAAGGCTGTGGCTCGCCATCTTGAACGCCCAGTAAGACGAACGCGGGATATTACAGCCGTCCGGCGCGCCGCGTCTTGAGAGGTAACCGTAGTCACCGCCCTCAGGAGTGATGTCGTTATGTACGTCCCAGTAAGAAGCCTGCTCAATGTTGACCTTTGTAAGCATACCAAGATAGTCGGCCACAAAAAGCGCGTTTACGATGCTCATAGTCTGCGGACCGGGGTTGAAGTCAACCGAGTTCCACTCTGTGAGCCAAATTTCGTACTTCTTGCCCTTAACGCCGTACTCCTCAAGCTGCTTGCGGACACTGCCCAAAATATCGGGCAGAGTCTGCGGCGATGCGAGAAGACCCGCGTCGTTCTCCTGACCCGCGTGCTGCGGATAGTGGTGAACGTTCACACCGTCAACAACATCCTTCAAATGCTTGAAAGTCTCCTTGTTCCACTCTCCGTCAAGCATCCAAACCGCGGTGATCTTGATGGATGGGTCAGCTTTCCTCATTTGGATAGCAAATTCACGCGCGCGTTTGCCGTAATCATCACCGGTAGTAACGTTAGGGTGCCATGCGCCGTAGAGCTCGTTTCCAATTTCCCAGTACTTAATGCCGGCATTCTTCTTCTTGGCGTGAGCAACCCAGGCGGCTGCCTTTTCCGGCGTACCGGTGCCAAAGTTTACAGTGATCATACCGGTAGTGTTTGTCTTCTTGCAAAATTCAAAGAATTGATCTGTATCAACCATCCATGTATTAGAGTTCAAAATCTCTTCCCAGTCGTCATCGTCTGCGCGCAGACCGCCCGGGTAACGCAGAACGTGGTGGTTGACGTCTTTCACAAACTTCTCTGTCTCGGGGAGCAGAAGATCGGCGTCCCAAAGAGCTACGTTAATACCGAAAATACCTTCGTTAATTTTCTTTGTGACAACTTTGCCAAAGTCGCCGGCGATCTTGAGATCCTTATTGGCAGGCTGCGGTTTTGTCTTCGCCTCACGGTCATTTGTCAGGCGCACGTTGTCTACACGGAAAGTACCGCGTGAACCTTCACCGGCAGGTTTGAAGTCAAGCACCTGTACGCCGTCAAGGTCAAACAGACCGTTCTGTATAGCTTCCGGCGGCTGATAGTACGGGAACTTGCTAAAGTTTCTAAACGGTACAACAACCTCGTTCCAGCCTCTGTTGCCGCCGCTTGCCGCAACAAAGAGCTCGCCGTCTCTGTCCCCTACCTGCACCGTGATCGGCTGGTAAGGCTTATCTGTCCAAAAATCAAACTTAAGACCCCAATGCTTTGTCCAGTCGCGATGTTCCATCGGACGGTTGTTCTCTACATAGTTATAGAGGAAGTCAACCCAGTCATTAAGACGGTAAGTCATCTCAAGCGCGAACTTGCCGCCGTTTTCGGCGCCCGACTCACTAAACTTAAACGAACCTTCCGACTTGGGCCCGTGAGAAACAGTCCACTTGCGGTCAAGCTCTGTCTCAAAGTCATGCAGCATAATATCCGGAGCGTCGGACTTGAACGCGTTCCAATAATCTTCAGGATTTACGTAACCGGGGATAGATTCTATAACCTTAATGTCGCTGATGTAAAAAACAGCGGGTTCGGTGTTAGGGATGTTTCTGTTTCTCTCATGGTTACGCGCGATGGAGATACGGAACTCCTGAATCTTCGACCAATCGACAGGAGACATAATCTCAGCCTGTCTGTTAGCGTCCCAGTAGCGGCCGCTCGCGTTGAACTGACGGATAGGAACCATGAACAGGTGCCAATCTTCGCCCATCGTACCGTAGTCGCCGGTAAGAACCATTGTCTGTGTTTTAACATCGTTGCCCTTATTGTCAAGCAGACCTACGCGCAGATCAAAAAGACCCGGCCCCGCACGGCCCCAAAACGCCAAGCCGCCGGTGGTGCCTTCCTTGCGCAGACCCGAAAGGTCGATGTATTTGCCTTCACCAATTGAGAACGATACGCCTGAATACTGGTTATGATCAATATACATTGCCATAACTGATTCGCGGTTTTCGGTCTCCTGTATTCTGTTAGCGGTTCTGCCGCCGTATACGTATGTAAAACCGCCGGGAACAACATCACCCTTGTTGGACATATTGCCGTTAGCGATCACTTTTATACCCGCGGGCTCCCTGTCTCTTGGAACATTGGGCAGAGTGTACTCACGTGAAACCCAGTCGGCCGCCGCCGCCGCCGCAATATCCTCAGCAGATCTCGGCGCGAAAACGTTGCTTACGATAAAAATATCATCAATCCAAACGCGGAAAGAGGGGTTCTCACCCTTGTTGATCTGAAGACGGAACTCTGTAACCATATCCCACTGGAACGGCTCAGGTACCTCTACGCGCGCTTTAGCGTCCCAGTACATACCTCTTGAGCCAAAATCGCGCAAAGGTATGCTGACAAGCCGCCACTCATTGGTGATACCGCCGTAGTTACTGAGCGGAACACGAACAACGCTCTTCTTGCCGTTGTTGTTTTCATCATCTGCCAAAGCCGCCCAGGCAACCTCGCCGCCGCGCTCGCCCTTAATCCAAAACTGAAGCGCGCCGGTTTCAATGAAAGATCTCATATCGTACATCATGTTCCACAGACAGACGGCACCGCCCGAGTAATCGTCGGCTATAAGATCAAACTGCAACGCCGCTTCGCCGTGCTTAACATGAGCGGCATTCTCGGTAATCTCGACCTTTGAAGCCTCAGGATAAACATACTGGAAACCGCCCGCGACAAAATCTTCGTCAAAGAAACGATACACAACTCTCGATTCGCCCATTGCTGTTGATGCCGCTCTCGTACCCGTAGCCGCCGCTCCCGCACCGGCACCCGTTGCCTGCAGCTGCACCCCGCAGCTGATGAGCAGAGCGGTCAGCGCGAAAATAAGCGACGCTGTAATTAGCTTTGCGTGTTTTTTCATTAGTATACCTACTCCCTTACTATGAATGGTTTAGAATGTGACTGTTAAAAATAGTTCCGGCTGTACTGCTTTATATGTTAATTTAGGCTGATCATTAAATTCCGCCCTCTCACCGCCGACTCTGTTGAATTTGGCGATAATAGCTCCGCCGTCGGCAACCCTGTACTGAACGCCCGCGGCGAAATTAGTAAAAGTATACTCAGGACCATCCACCTTGCCGTCAAAACCCTTAGTGTTCATAACAAGCTGCTGGTAACCGAAAAGCAGGCTGAAACGGTTGTGGAACCGGTAGTTGAGCTCACCGGCAAGAAGAGTGTTCTCTTCTTTTGATTTGCCAAGCTCTGTATTATACATGCCATAAGAGCCGCCTACTATAAGAGACGGCCCGACAGCAGGCGCAAACTTCGCGATATCTACGCTCGCGCCGCCGGCAACTTCCATAAAGTCAGCTTTTTCTCTCTTGGTAACATCACCGACATCATTGAACGCGACGCCAAACTCTCTCATTGTTTTAAGCATTGCGGCTTTTACCCCAACGCTTACAGCGTTATTCAAAAACAATCCGTCAAGATTTATTACCGGACCGCTGCGGTCGGCAGTTGCGAGACCGCCGGGCAGAGCGCTCTGAAAGACGCTTAAATCGGCGTCTTCATAAGCTGACTCCGATAGTATGGCAACGTTGTAAGCGGTTTTAGTCTGCGGCTGTATACCGGTATGAGAGTACTGCGACGGCACATATTTGAAAACAGTTCTGTAGATAGCGTCAAAGGGGTTCTTTGCGCCCAAACCGTTCAAACCGTTCTCGTTATTCATGATCGCGTGCTGGAAAAACACAGGCGTCTGCGCCGCGTCATTTCTGAACGTTGAATCGTTATTAATAAAAGTTCCGCGAAGCTTAACAGAACCGACGTCGTCTCCAAAAGCGAGACGCACAAAGAGTCCGGCGTTAACAGCCATACCGTCAACGGTAGAATCTTTCACCTCAGTATCGGCGATAGGCCCGTCAAGCCAAGCCTTTCTGTCTTTCGAGAGAGCGGCTTCGAAATCTACGCCGAACTTCACAAAATCACTCTCCATGAAAAAACGGTTATCAGCGTTAAAACGGCCGCTGAAAACATTTGTAGACTGAGACGCGGTATCGGCTGCTTTCTCAAGACCGCTGAAGCTCTCTTTGTGGTCGAATATCGCGATATTGGTGATTCCAAGGCCAAGCCCCTTATAAATCTGCGTTCCAAGAGTCGCGCCTATTAAATATTTGTCAAACTGCGACACTGGAGACCCCGGTCTTTGCGGCGGGGGAAGCACGCTTGACTCCCTTGTTCCCGGAGACGCAAGACGCGCGCCGAATACATTCGCCTCAACCTCTTCCAAAAGAGGATAGAGACGCGCCTTAAAGGAGAGATCCATACCTTGCAGCAAACGGTTATTGCCGCCGATAAACGACTCCGCCATCGCGAACCTGCGGTTCATGGCGAAAATTTCCGGCTCGTAGAGAAACTCCATGTCAGGCGACCAAAGAGTAAGCGGTGAAACCCTCTTTTTGTAATCACCCAAACTGTAGCTTATGATGCCGCCCATCAGAGAGCCGTCCATGCTCAGCCAGCGGGTAGTAATCGGATTGTGAACATCGCCGAAGAAATTTCTCCAGTCTTGATGTAAACGAAATACCGCGCGTCCGCTGAAAGCGTTGTTCGGCCTCGCGGCGATGTCAAAATCAACGCTTGTGTACTGCACAGACTCGTTGCTTTTGCTCGTAGCCGTTTTTTCTACCGCGCTCTGAGAAACAGTTGAGCTGAGGTACTGCGAACGGAACTCACCGCTAAAGTGAATGCCCGCCTTGTTGACAGCACGGTCAAACTGCGCACTGAGCGCGTCAACCCGCTCATCAAGAGATTCCGCCGCCCATGCACCAACCGACAGTGTAAGAGCGAAAAGGAGAACTTTTTTCATGGTAGTTAACCTTTCTTGCCTTGATAAAGTATTTCGATTCAGTTTATTTGCTTTTTTAATGTTCATCTTTACCCCTTAAAAGAACGCTTTGACTTCAAGTGAAATTACCGGGGTGCTCCAGTCGTTTTTAAACGAACTCTTTATATTGCCGCTGCCGTCTGTATATCTGCTTTCTTCTCTATCTCTGCCTTCGTCGGCGGCAGCTATGGTTGTCTTGTGCTTCCTGTAAAAATCGTTGAGCCCCCTGTCCTCAAAATTCATCCATTTTACACGGCCGTGCAGCCCCACGCGCGCAACCATATCCCAGTCAAAGCCGATACCTAAAGCAAGACTGCGATGGTCAATCGGAACCAAAACAAAATTATCGGCAGTTATGGGATTATAAACGAAGCCTTTTTCCGGGTCATAAGGGTCGGCAGGGTCAACAGCTAAAGGATTAAGAAAACCGGTAATACTGCCATCGTCCGCGTCACGGGAAACCATCATCCATGATCTCTGCGAGCGCCAGTTCTCATAACCGAAAAGCCCTAAGATATAGAAACTCTTGCTGAGAGCTACCGCCGGCTCAACTCTTAAATACTTGGACCAAAGCAGCATGTCTTTAGCGTCGTCGGTAAAACTTACCGGCTTCACAGAACTTGAGACCCCGTTTATACCAAAATAAGTGCCTATAAGCAGATCATTTTTGTAATTTACAAACGGCCCGATATCGTAAGCGGCTTCAAGCTCAAGGTTAAAAGTGTACTTCTTGCTCTCCGGAACATACGATGTATTTGTAAGGCTTGTTCTAACAGTATCATCAACACGCCCGGTTGATGGGTTGTAGATATAAAACTGGTCAAAAGACTGATTTCTTACACTTGTCTGACCGGCTCGAACCCCTGCGGCCTGCCTTTTAACCATGAAGTTGCTGTAGGCTTCCTCAGCACTGTTATACGACACGAAACTTTCGAACATTCCAAGATAGTCGCTTCTTAAACCGCCCGCGCCCGGCCCCGCGACAAAATCGTTATGAGTGCCCAATGTAGAGGCGCTCGTAGCAATCGCGAAACTCTCATCGCCCAAACGTCCGAAATAGCGTCTGCCCGACTTTACAGAGTTGTCGATAAGAGAGTTACCCCATCTGTTGTATGAGCTTTGGAAAAATGAGTACATATCGTAACCATGAAGGCGGTAAGGGAAAAAGAGCTGATCTCTGCCCTCTTCAATATTAAAATGCTGACCGTACTTAAGCCTCAAATGACCGTACCCGAGCACTCTCGGCGCTAACGTCAAATTCACTCCGGCCATATTCTGAGTATAAGGCGAACCTTCGCCTCTCGCGATAAACTTACCCGCACCCATCAAATTTGCCCCGTAGGCGAAAAATCCATCTACCGGCGTAGCAAAAGAGAACGGTGAATAAAACCCTTTACCGATATAGGCGAGATCCGCCTGAATCGGCAAAAAGCCGTGATAATTAAGCCGCGTGTAAACAGCGGGCACAAAATCACTGCTTGAGCTCCCTTTTTCCGTGTACCAATCCGGTCTGCCCACCCGGCCGTCTATTACCGCTGTCGCAGTGCCGGGACGAGCGGTAGTATCTACCCACCATGTAGTATCTATTACACTTAAAGCGACATCCGCGTGAATCGAAAACTTCTCGTTTACCGGGCCTCTTATATCAACTGAGTATACTTTGGGTTCTTTGTAAAATATAGAGTCGGAACCCCCGAATTCAGTGAGTAAATGGTAAGTATTAGGATTTGATTTAAACGCGTAAAGCACATCATCCTTATATGTAATACCTACATAGTTGAGACCAAGAGTAAGGTCACCGAACATATTGCTCTTCGCGAGACGCCCGTGAACTACATGACGGTAGGAATCACCGATACCGTGGCTTTTTGAGGGACTCTCAAGAGCCGATCCGCCGTCCGCGTAACCGAGATCACCGCCGAAATCAACAAATTCCCGTTCGAAGTTGTCGTAACGCTCAAATGTTCCATAAACAAAGTTGGCGTAAAGACTCGCCGGCAAATTTATACTCTCTACATTTATGCCGTTAAAGGGCCTTTTATTCCAAGCCGCGCGCCCAAGCCTCTCCCCCGTCGCAATGTTATACTCATAGTAGCGCGAAATAGGCTGCTCTATTTCAAACGGAAGATATTCCCATGCGAAATGGCGCGGCTGAGCTTTCCATACTGTAAACGGAGAAGCCTCTGTCCACAGAGTATTGCCCATTCTTACCCAAAAAGCCGCAGGGGTAGTACGCACCGCGATACCCGCGTTCAGGTCTTCGCTTATAGAGACACTGTTTCTGCTCTTGTCATGCCTGTACTGGTAAGGAGAAAAACCGTCATCGCCCGGAATATATCTGTAACTTCCGGTCATAGTATGATGAAACCCGATTCTTGACCACAGAACAGTGTTTCTTCCCGGACGCGCCACCATTCCAAGACGAACAAAATTCTCGCCGCCCTCCCAGCCGGACTGCATATGCGACCTGTCGGACTGCATAAACCCCGGAGCGCCGAAACCGAGATTGTGATACTGCACCTTAAGCCTCGCGTCTCCGGCAAAAGAGATAGGGCTCGACCCCCCAGACATAAGCGTCGAGAGTACTTTGTCTTCCAAAGCATCCACCGACATCTCCATGCCTTCAACCTTTTCGGCAGCGGAGCGGTGCGGCGATGCGCCAAGCGCAAAAGGCAGCGCCAAACCCACTGCCGCAGTAATAGCCGCGCGTGTTACGCGTTTAATAAAAATAGCCAAACGGACCTCCATACTTTTTTACAAAATGACCGTTTTAGTTAATGATAGTTTCAGTTCCTGTAACAACAGCACTATAGAAAAACCATTGTATATTGTCAACGGCAGCCGCAAAGCCGGCCGCAAGACAATATTTGAATATAAATAATTGTATAACCGTGCGCACTAAAAATCAATTGGTATTATAAAAATTTTCACGCGCAGGGCGGATTAAATTATCTTTACAAGTCATTTCGGGGGCGGGGTTCCTTTTTTTAATACCTTAAATATCTTGATTTTTCAGGATAATTGCTCTTTGCGGCATTGGTAATGTATGGTTATTTGTTTTTTGAAATTAATGGAACTCCCCGAAATAGGGGGTATGGATGATGGAGGTGCGGGGCAGTTATTATCTTTTAAATTCAGATTTATTCTTTCGTCTGCTTTCAATAAACGTAAGTGCTGATTCTTCATCTCTGTTGACAATAAGTTCTTCGGGGAAATTGACTGCCGCGAGTAATGGTCTTACAGACTCATCCGTTCCAAGCTCATGGATAGCGTGTGTGTCGCTGCATACTGCTATTTGACAATTCTCATGAAGACACGCTTTTATAAGCTCCTCGGCTTCGCCGATTTCGCTTCTCGCGTAAAGGATTTTTGAATTGTTGAGTTCAAGCGCTGCCCCCCTGCTCTTCGCTTCGCGGGCGAGTCTGCGATAGTCAACCGGATAATGAGGATCATTTGGGTGGGTGATAATATCAACACAGGGATTTTTATGGATAGCCGCAGCAAGCATATCCGTATATTTTTCGCGTCCCAAACCCTTTTCCGTATTGGGGTGAATGCCAAGAAGCACAATGTCGATAAACGACATAAATGGGCGCGGAAGATCAATCGTACCTTGATCATCAAGAAGATTACACTCAACGCCTTTTAATATCTTTACATCGGGACAGGGCGATTTGAACCGCTCAAAAAACGGGTTATTGAGCCGTCCGCCCATAGTAAGCCCGTGATCGGTAACAGCAAAGCCTTTCATGCCGATAGCTTTAGCCTGCTCAAGAAGCTCTAAGACGGTATGGATCCCGCAGACGCTGTAAATTGAGTGTACGTGCAGATCGAATTCGATCATCTGTTTTTATCCACCTAAAAAAAGGCACCCCAAAGGGGTGCCATCATAAACCCCCGGGCATCGCCCGGGGTTATACTAAAGAAATAACGATATTACTTCTTCTTACCTTTTTTAGCTACCTTCTTGGCAACTGCTTTCTTAGGAGCAGCGGCCTTTTTAACAGCAGCTTTCTTCGCGCCTTTTTTAGCAGCTTTCTTCGCAGGAGCTTTTGCCTTCTGCTTTACCTTGATCTCTGCGTGAGCAATCGCGAGACGCGCGAGAGGTACGCGGAATGGTGAGCAGCTGACATATGTAAGACCAATACCGTGGAAGAACTCTACAGAAGCGGGATCGCCGCCGTGTTCGCCGCAAACGCCAACTTTAAGGTTAGGCTTAACAGCGCGGCCTCTCTCCATTGATATTTTAACAAGTTCACCAACACCGCTCTGGTCGATGCTTGCGAACGGATCCTCAGGGAGAATCTTCTTCTCAAGGTAATCGCCAAGGAACGTACCGATATCGTCGCGGCTGAAGCCAAATGACATCTGTGTAAGGTCGTTTGTACCAAATGAGAAGAACTCAGACTCTTTTGCAAACTCAGCAGAAAGCAGACAGGCTCTTGGGATTTCGATCATTGTACCGTAGAGACAGTCAATTTTCTTAATGCCCATCTTTGTCTTAACTTCAGCCATCACCTTGTCAAAAATGACCTTGTGATCCTTAAGTTCTTTTGCTTCGCAAGTAACAGGAACCATGATTTCAGCAGTTACTTTTACACCCTCTTTGTCAAGTTCCGCTGTAGCTTCGAGAATTGCGCGCATCTGTACTTCAGAGAGTTCAGGATAAGTTACGCCAAGACGAACACCGCGGTGTCCTAACATCGGGTTGACTTCCTTGAGTGATTCACCGCGCTTTTTGATTTCGTCAACAGAAATCTTGAGCATGTCGGCAAGTTTCTTCTGAAGATCCGCGCTGTGAGGCACGAACTCATGAAGAGGCGGGTCTAAAAGACGGATTGTAACAGCATGAGGAGACATCGCCTTAAGCGTTGCCTTGAGGTCTTTCTTCATCATCGGGAAGAGTTTGTCAAGCGCCGCGCGGCGTTCTTTTGTGCTGTTCGCGAGAATCATCTGACGCAGGTATGCCAAAGGCTCTTCGCTGCCTTCACCGTAGAACATGTGTTCGATACGGAAGAGACCGATACCCTCAGCGCCGAAGTCGCGTGAAAGTTTTGCGTCTGACGGTGTATCCGCGTTAGCGCGAACTTTCATCTTGTTGCCGTACTTGTCGATAAGTTTCAAGAACTCTTTGAGACGCGGGTTCTGTGTAGCGTCGATCATCGGGAGTTTGCCTTCGTAAACCGCACCCTTTGTGCCGTTAAGTGTGAAGACGTCGCCCTCTTTATATGTCTTACCCTTAACAGTAACGCACTTCTTGTCGAAGTCAATTTTGAAATCGGCGGCGCCTACGATACAGCATGTACCCCAGCTGCGCGCAACGAGCGCGGCGTGGCTTGTCATACCGCCGCGGGCTGTGAGAATACCCTGAGCGGCGCGCATACCGGCGATATCTTCGGGGTTGGTCTCATCGCGGACGAGAAGAACTTTCTCACCTTTTTTCGCCCAGTCTACCGCATCCTGCGCGGTAAAAACGATACGGCCTGAAGCGCCGCCGGGACCGGCAGGAAGACCTTTACCGACGAGAACAGCCTTCTTCTCTGCGGCAGGGTCGATAACCGGGTGGAGGAACTCGTCAAGCTGAGCGGGCTTTACACGCAGGATAGCTGTATCTTCGTCGATAAGCTTCTCTTTGAGCATATCAATAGCCATCTCAACAGCGGCGATACCTGTGCGCTTGCCGTCGCGTGTCTGAAGCATCCAAAGTTTGCCCTCTTGAATTGTGAATTCAAGGTCCTGCATATTTCTATAGTGCTTCTCAAGTCTCTTTTGGATACCGTCAAGTTCTGCGTAGAGCTTGGGCATACCCTTTTCAAGCGACTTAAGGTGAGCGGTGTGCTCGTTCTTTGTTGATTCGTTAATCGGAGCCGGCGTACGGATACCGGCAACAACGTCTTCACCCTGAGCGTTTACAAGATATTCACCGAAGAACTTGTGCTCGCCGTTTGCGGGGTTGCGTGTGAAAGCCACACCTGTTGCGGATGTATCGCCCATGTTACCGAATACCATCGCCTGAATGTTAACCGCTGTACCCCAATCGTGAGGAATACCCTCAATGTTGCGGTAAGCGACAGCGCGCTTTCCATTCCAGCTCTTGAACACCGCGCCGATTGAACCTTCAAGCTGCTTCATAGGATCATCAGGGAACGCTTTGCCCATAACTTCCTTAATACGTGTCTTGAACTGATCGCAGAGAAGCTTAAGATCGTCTGCTGAGAGATCCGTATCAAGCTCAACGCCCTTTTTCTTCTTCATGGCATTCATTATGCTTTCGAGCTGGTGGCGGATACCATGACCGTCTTTAGGCTCGATACCTTCCGCCTTTTCCATAACAACGTCAGAATACATCATCATAAGACGACGATATGAGTCGTAAACGAAACGGGGGTTATTGGTCTTTTTGATGATTCCGGGGATAGTTGCCGAGCAAAGACCGATATTGAGAACTGTTTCCATCATACCGGGCATAGACATACGCGCACCGGAGCGGCCTGCAACAAGAAGAGGGTTATTCGGATCGCCGAACTTCATGCCCATAACTTTTTCGACATTTTTCAGCACTTTTGTAACTTCATCCATAAGTCCAGCGGGAAACTTTGACTTGTTAGCGAAGAAGTCAACACAACACTCTGTCGTGATTGTAAAACCAGCCGGAACAGGAATTCCGCCAATGTTGCACATCTCAGCAAGGTTAGCGCCCTTACCGCCAAGAAGATTCTTCATCTCCTTGTTTCCGTCTGCCTTACCAGGACCGAAAAAATACACGTACTTTTTAGCCATTCACATCCTCCGAAAAGCTTTTGTTTGGTTAGAGAAAATTGACAAACAGTAATGATTGTCAGGTTTGTTTAACTTAATAATATAAATCTATTAAGGATGCGAATCAAGAGGTAAATTGCAAATAAGAATGAAAAGTAGCAAAAAGTATTAAAGTTTTTGAAAAAAGTGACTATAAAGGCGGTTTTCCAACTGTTTTTTCCGCTTTTTCTCAGCTCAGCCGCGCCGGATGCTCTCCAAAACATACAGCTTCGTAAATCCAAACTTCACTCTTTTTCCACTCATCTTTACCCGCGCCGGCTTTTAAGGCGAGGTGTTCCAGAAATGTTACTTTATCGGGAAGCTGTTCCCATACATGAGGCAGAAATGTTGAGCGGTGATAACCGATTTTTAAAATTACTCCATGAACGCAAGGCTTAAGTTTCGATAACAGCTCCCCGGACGAACTGAACGCGAGCGGCCTGGGTACAGTGAGAACAGATATCTCGATTTTGATGTGATCAAGCTCTGCCAAGCTTACCTGAGGAAAACGCGGATCGTACATACCGGCGTTTACCGCGTTATTTATGATTGATTTGTAAAGCGGTCCGTTGGGTTCAATATTTCCGATGCACCCTCTCAGCCTGCCGTTAAGAGTGGTAAGAGTGACAAAACAGCCGCGCTCCTGTGTAAATTTTAATTGATAAGGCAGTTCGTCAGGTTTGGGCTCCGGGATATCTTTATCGTTAACAGCCGATGAGAGCGCGCCGCGCGCTAAATCAAGCAGATACTTTTCTTCATCAGGCTCAAAATTTTCAATCATCCCAAAACCTCTCTTATCCAGCATCTTTTTTGTTGACATAGATAATGCTTGCGTATCCCACTACCCTGTCAGGATCGCCGTACCGCGGCGCGGTTTCGTATGATGTGCGGGCGTCAAGCAGCTGCGGAGAAAGCCCCATACGCTCAGCCAAATTCATAACGACTCGTATCGCGTCCTCACCGCATCCGTCAATAGGCCCGTCAACATCTCCTGCGGTAATGGTACTTATGCTCTCATCATCAACCCTGCGCGCCTTATCCTGATTAAAAAAATGAGACAAATCGCTTGATGCTATAACAAGAACGGTATCACCCATAAACGGCAAAAGCATACCGGCTGCCGCGGCAGGATCAACAACACCTGTGAGAACAGGGACTATTGTAAATTCATTAAGCAATACCTGCAAAAAAGGGAGCTGGACTTCAAGGCAGTGCTCCTTCTCATCAACACCAAATATATCACGGCAGACAGGATTGCTTTTTAGCTGACTGACGATATCTTTGTTTAATTTTACTTTGCCAAGTGGAGTCTCAAAATAATCAACATCACTGATATACAGTCCGTTAAACCGCTGATAATGCGATGGGCCGATAATAATAACTGTTTTTATATTCTTGGAGACGCAGGCGTATCCTCGGGCGGCAACAGCGCCTGAAAAAACATATCCCGCGTGAGGAGCAATCAGCACATTTACAGCAGGGAACGTATTAGCGTTAGCGCCCTGGAGTGACCGGGCAGCTGATAAATATCCCTCAATATCTTCACGCAGCTGTGCCGGCGATGATGGATAAAACCGGCCCTCTACAGCTGCTTTTCTTATACTCATAGAGTTATTTCGCCTCAAAAAAACGCTGACTTGTTCCGCCTGAACCTATGGCAAGCTTTACCCGCTTAAGACACTTGGGGCACATCCCCTCGTAAGCGTCGCCTTTTCTGTTTTTGTAGATTCGGCAATAGACGCTGCAGCATGTAAATTTCATCCCGATAAACGGTCTGGGTTCACGGGACACGCCTTGCTGATTACTGCCGCTATTGTTGTCCATACAACCCGTTTTCCTTGACATACGCGAGAACCGCGTCCGGCGCTAAAAATTTACATGAGATACCGTTTTTAAGATACTTGCGCAATATTGTGGAACTTAACCCCCACTCCGGACTGTCAAATGTTTCAATGTCCGCGTTTTTCAGAGCGCCGGGGCGGGCAATATCGTAGCCCGGACGCTTAGCCGCGCAGAGCGTTACTCTGTTTAAAATTTCATCGGAGTAATGCCATGTGAGAATCTCGGACAGGTTATCCGCGCCTATAATAAAATGTAATTTGGCGTTTGGATATTCGGCACTTAGCTCAGAGATTGTATCAACAGTATAAGCGCAGCCGTTTTTTTTGACCTCGCCCTCCCAAATAGTGAAATAGGGAAGATCCTTAACAGCGAGTTCTAACATTTTTAACCGGTGGGGAGCGGAAGTCGTGACTCCCTGTTTATGAGGAGGAATACCGGCGGGAACAAAAATCACCTGTTCAAGCCCGAAACTGCTCTTGGCAAGCTCCGCTATGGAAAGGTGCCCAAAGTGAACCGGGTCAAACACACCGCCTAAAATGCCGATACGTCTCATAATCACTCTGCATCTTCAGTTTCTGTTTTCTCTGTTTCGGGCAGAGCCTCTTCTTCAATGTCAACATCAGCATCTTCCGTGATAATCTCTATGACTTCAGCGGATTTAGGGGTATCGGGCGCTTTGAATTTTTCCTCACTTTTCACCGGTTCTGAGGGAATTTTTATGATTCGTTCCTCAACAACCCGCTCTTTAACAGCCGGTGGCGCGGTAACAGGTTCCTGTACAGCCCCGGCTGGCGGCGGCTGTTGAGTTTTTGCCGGGAAAAAGAGAAATCTTCTCTTTGGCGGAACTTGATTCATAGGCTGGTTGAGTCTGAATACCACCGTTTCGATCCGCTTTTGCAAGGGCTCGCTAAAATCCGCCGTCTCAATTTCATCAAGAGTCTCCCGCGCGTCTTCTACGCGCCCTACGGTAACAAGCGCCTCAAGCATTGCGACTGTCGCCTCCGGGATAAACTTTGAGTTGGGGAAATCGGCAAGCAGAGAGTTAAAATAGATAAGGGAGGCGCTGTGCTCTTTTTGCCTGCGGTAGAACATCGCGTTGCGGAACTCTTTTTCGGCAAGTTTTTCATTTGACAGAGTGTGAAAATGACGGGCGCTGTCGGCAAAAACTCCGTTAGGGTATCGATCCAAATAATCGCCCAAAAGTCTTAACGCCTCTTTTGTTTCAGTCTGATCGCGGTTCCATCTGTTCGATCTTAAATAACGCATTTGACCTAATCTGAAATAAGACTCCTCAATAAAAGGCGAGCGGGGATAATTCATCTGCAAATTTTCAAATTCAACGCGCGCGTCCGCGTACTGCTTCAGGCGGAAATGAGACATTGCCGTATGGTAATAAACCGTATCCATAAGAGAGCTGCCGCCGCACTGATACTTTATCTCATCAAGAATACGTATCGCATCGTTGTAGTTTCTTTTCTCTATGCGCGTCATTGCGGTTTCAAAGCGGGCGTTACAGTTGTAAAGTCCTTTTTTGATCAGCCTTTTGGGAGAGTTAGCGCAGCCGCTCACCATAATTGCGGCAACCGTCACAGTAACAAGAAACAACATCTTTTTAACATTCATAAAACCGATTTTTCCTACACTTTTCTGTTAATTTAAAACAAGAGTACGCTATATAATGCAATTTTATTTAAGTTCCGCAATATACTTTTTTGATCTCTCTACAAACTCACTCGCCGGATAACGCTCCACAAGCCGGCGGAACTCCGTTCTTGCCTGACCGTTTGCTCCAAGTTTATGGTGCGACAGCGCTATCTTGAATTGCGCCGCGTCCGCCTTTGAGGAGTGAGGGGTTGTAAAAACGTTGCGGTACGCCTCTATCGCCTCTTTCATTTTGTTAAGGCGGTAATAGGACTCCCCTATCCAGTACCACGAGTTATCAACGAATCTGCCCTGCGGAAATTTAGCGATGCAGTCGTTAAACACTTTTACCGCCTCTGTATAATTACGTCCGTTAAACAGACGCAAACCGCTCTGATACAAATCATACTCGGGAGAAGAGAGCAAGAGATCCTCCGTAGCCGGAGTAAATGCCGCTCTGGAAGGAGCCGGTTCCATAGGTCTTCTTGTAACAAGACGTTCATTCTCAAGAGTGCGTATATGGGCGAAAAGTTCTTTATACGCCTCTGTCAAAAGAGCAAGGCGCGTCTCAACCATCTCAATTTTCGCGGCGGAAACTGACGATATCTCCTCATTAAGAAGCGTAACCGCTTTTTCTAATTCCGCGACTCTCGCCGTAAGCGCCTCCGCCTCGCGTTTTAAAGCCGCCGCGGTTCTGAGAGCTTCATCGGAAGCCTCTTTTACCTGTATAACATCAATCTGCGGTAAAATAGACTCGTTGTCCATTCCGCGTTTTCTGGCTTCGGCTTGAAAGACCAAAACAGATAGACAAATTGTAAAAACAACTGCCTGACGCCAACGCACAAAAACTTTGCATTGTTTACGATCGTACAATTCGCGTGTTGTCATTTTACGCCTCCCTTTCATCCCTCACAATACACCCCGATCGGTCACCCCGCCCCGGGTTAAAACCCGGGGCTATAGACGCGGCAAAATCATTGAAAAATCTAACCGGATATTACTTATAACATTAAATATAATATATGCTGTCACGGATTGTCAGAAACGACCGCTACGGCGCGGTATAAAATGTTCTTTTTAACGGGCCTATAACCTTTCCTTCCTCATCGTGCTCCTTGACTCCGTCGTTCCAAAACCCGTGTCCCGGCGGGCCTGTTTTTATAAAATTCGGATCGTTAAACCGGTTTGTCTGATCTATAGCTGAGAATTGGTTGCCGCTTGTGCGGTTTCCGAAAAAGATGTTGTGCACTATGCGTGAGCGCCTCGCGCCCTCTGAGGTAAAAACTCCGTACTGCTTGTTAAAATAGATAACATTGTTCTCTACAAGAACCTGACTCGTCCCCGCGAGCATCACCCCGCAGTAACCGTTTTCCGCAATCACATTATTTGAAACACGCCCCCTGTGGGTACGGGTGGTCTCACAGTAAATCCCAGTCCAGTTATTGCGGAATATTATGTTATTGCGGATAATAGGCAGAGCGATAACGCAGTGTATTCCGGTTCTGTTATTTTTTATGATACAATTTTCAATCACCATTATAGTGTTTTCGCACTGAACGCCGGTGTAGCCGCCCTCTATCGTAAAGTGGCTAAGCACCGCCCCCTGCGCCCCCATTATAACCGGCTTTCTCCTGCTGCCGCGTATAATCGTGCGCTCCGCGTTCATTCCCATAAGTACAATATCGTCGCGCATCATAATAGGCCCTTTATAGATCCCCTCGCTCACTAAAACGGTATCACCCTCATGCGCGTAATCAAGCGCGGTCTGTATACTTTTCATCTGCTGAGGAACACGGATAACCTTAGACTGTTTAGCCTGACGGTCAGATATATTAGCAGTCAATGACGCGGGCAGCGCATCGCCTGACTCACTCCCCTGTACGGGCACAGCAGTAATTACAAATGTGATCAATACAAAAGCAGTAATGAAAAAACTTCGCCTCATATCATTTCATCCTTTCATGGATTTTTACGCAAGTATATACCTATAGTTAAAGATAAGACAAGTGTTTAAGCAATCGTTAAATATCAATCGCTTTATTATCCGGTTAAATTACTGTACTCAAGATATACTGAATAACGGCATAAATCTACACTGTGCCGCTAAGCAGCCTCACGGCCCTGCGTGCAGTGCGGAGATTTATGCCGTGTACCAGTATAGTAGCAAAAACGGTGCTAAAACAAGCCTCTCATTCCAATAAAATAGGCTGGGGGGCGGCGGTGTACAACACATTATTCCGCCCAATTTCAGATCAACGACCAAATTTTTGTTATCCGGTATTGCGTTTGTTATCCGACGTAACGGGCGGGGGTGAACCCCGCCCCTGCGATGTCGGATTTTACCGCAACACCGCATTACTGCCTGTATATTATCCTAAAAATTATTTCGGGACAATAACCCGCGCCTGCTCAACGGCATTACCGTTATTCATCCGCACCATGTAAAAACCGTTTGGCAGATTTTTCTGATTAAATGAGTGTGAATAGTTTCTGCCCGCTGTTGTGTTAATTCTTGCTGATGATATGACGTCGCCTTTCAGATTGTACAGCCTTAGCGTCGTCTCGCCGCTGTTTACCGCGCTGAAGTTTACGTTTACAGCGGATGATCTTGCCGATACGCTCATGGCGGATCTGTTGTTTATTGTACGTGTTGGAGTTTTGAGGCAGATGTTTGTTGATGTTGTCTGTCTCAAACTTACGTTGCTTATTATCACGTTATTCGTTGACCCGCCGAGATGGAACGCTAACTGCGCGTTAGGATCGGATGCGGCGGTCATTGTAAAAGGCATGCTGAAATCATGCGAAGTAGTTGTAAGAGCGAATTCATCACTTGCATAAGTATCCCAACCGGCAGCGCCGTCCCCAACTCTCTGAACTAAAACTCCCAAGTTTCTACCCCCACCCACAGACCGTGCAGTAAAAGTGAGGATATAGTTTCTGCCCTGCACCAATTCTACACCCCGCTGCGTAAGCTGCGGCTGCCACGGGTCGGCGCCGACAGCGGTGATGTTTATCGTAAGGTTGCCGCCGCTCACACTCGTAGCCGCGGTTCCGCCGTCAAGAGACCAGCCGGTGGGAATTGTTGTACCCGAGCCGGAAAAGTTGCCGTTAGTAACTAACTCCGCGTCGGGCGAACGGGTGTATGCCGCAGTGACGGTTCTCGCCTGACTCATCGTAACCACGCACGAGCCGGTGCCGGTGCAAGCGCCCGACCAGCCGCTGAACGTATAGCCAGCGTTGGGCGTTTGGGTGAGCGTTACGCTTGTGCCGGGGGCATAGCTTGCGGCATTCGGAGTTCTTGTTATGGTGCCGCCTGCCGCAGGGGTTACGCTGGTTGTGAGCGCGTGATTGCCGGGTGTGGAGCCGCCGCCGATAGTCAAAATATTCCTTGTCACACTCGCCGTGCCGCGGCCGTTTCTGCTGCCGGTATAGGATTCAACTTTCATCGCTACTTCGTATAACCTGCAATCCATAATCCTCATACCGACTCTTTCCCACTCCTCAAAGTGCCGGGAAACAGATATCATTCCGGTTGTTCTATGGCCGGTGGAGGTATTTCTCGGAACACTGAAGTATTGCTTAAAAGTGACATTGCCGTTTCCGGTCAATGCCCATCTGTTGATTCTGTCGGCAACCCAAAAATCATATTCGATACCATCAATTACAGCACTGCCTTTTCTTACGCCGCCGCCGGGGGCGTCACCGCCTGTACCGGGGTTATAGCCGCCGCGGTCTTGAATAATGTAGTACTCGATTTGATCGGAAAAATTTCTGGTAACACCGCTTTCATCCCTTGTCGGTATACCTCCCGGCGGGAAAAACGCCCAGCCATATACGCCAACCATTCTCGCGCCGTCATTAGAAGACCATGTGGAAGCAAAATCAATGCTTATATTACCGGCGGAATTGGGGGTTGGGCCTTGTGAAGCAGAGAAACTGGAGCCGCTCCATTTTCTGCCGGAACGGAAAAGAATGTTAAGTGTGTTATTCCACTCACACGTAAACGTCCCGCCTCTCGCGTTCGCGCCTTGACCGTTATCTCCCGTGATTGTCATAGAAGAGGAGCCGACGTTATCTTCGCTCCAAAGTTCGTAGTCGTAGCCGTTGATATTTTGTATTCTGCTGGTAGTCCAAGTTTGGGCCCAAGCCAGCGAACTGCAAACCGCCACTATACATAGCGCTCTTGTAAATGTTTTCATAAAACTCCTTCAGTTATATTGTTTACATATTTGCAGACACTGTCAATATATATATCATCAAATCATAAACTAATTACTATCTCGGAACAACAACCCGCGCCTGCTCAACGCGCCCGTCACCGCCACGCAAGCCCACAACATAAATCCCTTTTGACAAATTATCAACGTTGAACGCATGGGAATAATCCATCCCCGAAACCGTACGTATTTTCGTTGACGCAATAAGTCCGCCCTTTAGATTATACAGATTTATTACTGCCGTTCCATTGCCGGACGCTCTAAAAGCCGCGTTGATCCCGCCGTTTTGCGCAGCGGCCGCCCGCAGGTTTAACGCGCGCGCGGAGATCATACCCGAGGCGTGTTTATCGCTGATTGACGTCGGCCCCGAACCGCAGCCGCCTATTGTCAGCTCACCCGAGAGCGTTGGGGTTGTCCAGTTTATATAGTTCACAGGCGAGGTCATACTCGGCGCGGCTGCAGCGGTGAAAAACGGTTCCGTACCGACCGGCTTGTTTCTGTGCAGAAATTTATCTACAAAATCTCTCAATTGCGTATCATAGGAAGCCTGACCCGAACAGTGCATTTGTGTAGGGGTGTTCATATAATGAAAGTTACCGCCAACACCAAGCGCCTTGTAAACTTCCGCCGCCGCAATCGCCGCTCTGTGCGAAGATGGGATACCAAGCCACTGAGCTGCGGACGAAGCCGTTTTATCCATAACAAAAAATCCGCGCGGCGCGATAAGCGCTATCGCCTGATGTATATCTACCGGCAAATTATTTGGATTATTTGTAAACGCGCTGAAATCATCGCCTAACCAGTATGTCTCG
>Ga0123353_10001111_pt1 | contig 32765 bp, 28 predicted proteins | sample TergutLab28metaG_3_FD_92763 | JGI IMG/M metagenome (GOLD analysis project Ga0123353, IMG submission 92763) | Labiotermes labralis P3 segment gut microbial communities from Petit-Saut dam, French Guiana - Lab288 P3 | ecosystem: Host-associated > Arthropoda: Insects > Digestive system > Gut ... | reverse complement strand
TTTTAACTCTTCTTGGTGATTCCGGGCTTATTATCGACTGCGCAGAAAATGGAAATGAAGCGTTGGCAATGGTTGCGGCTGCGCAGGAAAAATATGATATTGTGTTAATGGATGTTCAGATGCCTCAGATGGATGGGCTTGAAGCAACACGACTGATACGTGAAATGGAAAAAAAACAAAATTCCGGTTCCGAATCAAAACTTTCCAAAAGAATGCCCATAATCGCAATGACCGGAAATGTCTTTAAAGATGATATAGCGGCATGCATCGCTGCTGGCATGGATGATCATCTAGGTAAACCGATAGATATTGATAAAGTTATGGAGAAACTGCAGAAATATTTAGCTTAACCTTTTAACAAGGGAAGGTTGCGGAAAATAGGAATTTTTCCGATTAGGAATTGGGGCAAGACAATGCGTCAATTTTCCGTTATTTACAGAAATAGAGTTTCGTTATGATATTTCAGGTTTTACACAAAAAAGTTACAATCTCTCGGTAATAGCTTATTTTTTAAAAATAAAACCCACAGCCGCAAGCACTAGAAAAACAGGAAGTAAAAAAACTATACCGCTTCCAATAGAAAGAGGAAGATAGATTTTTATTGCAGAAATTATCTCTTCGCCGCGATACAGAACCTCAATTAAAACACCTCCCAGAATTATGACAAAAATTGAAATTATTATTATCTTAATATGACCAGACACAAATTTAGATACACCATCCATTGCTGAATATAAAGCTACTTCTTTCTGAACTCTTTTTCTCTTTTCCATTACCTCGTATTCGACAATCCATTCTCTTGCAAGTTCTGAATCAATTGACATATTTTTTGCCACCATTCCATCAAGAAAAAACCTTGCAGTTGCTTCCGCCATGCGGTTAGTTCGCTTTAATTTTATAACCACAAAAACAACAGTAAATATAAAAACCACAGATCCTGCAATCAGGTGCGCGATATAGCCTGCCCCTGCCATAAGATAGGAAACACCCCTTATCACCCAGTCATTAAGATCTGCACCCATAGATAAAACAAGCCTTACAACAGAAATATTAACAGCTATGCTAATAATCACAAATATCAACAGAAGTGTAGGAAGTGTAGGAAAGTCCATTATTTCTTTTCTGAGAAGGGCTATTCTTAAAATCATAATTGCAAAAAGCAGATTCATTACTATAAAAATATCAACTACTATCCCATGGAAAGGTAAAAAAAGCGCTATTAATAAAAATACAATCTCCCCCCCAACTAGTACTATGTCTTTGCTCATAAATACGCCTCTCCTTAGTCCCATATCGTCTGAAAATATTTGCTGAATAAATACAAGCCATATTCCTGATCCTCAGATATATATTTTTCCAACTCGTAGTTGCAGTAGGAAACTTTATAGGTGTAACCATCGGTCTTAACACGCTCGCACCTATTAGTGCTTGACCCATCATCGTTCTCTATCTCGTGATCCCAACTCTCCATTTTATTACACTCGTTAGTCTCATCATGGGGATCCATACCATAATGCTTTATATACCACTCATGCGCCCTCTTGGAACCGTAATGGCGGTCAACCTCAACTATATACTCAAAGGAGATTATCATTGTGTCTAGAACAATCTCCCATGCATCGGGACCTCCGCCCTCCCACTCTCCACTCTCGATACGCTTATTATATTCTTCCATGGACATACTGGAATCCTCATATTCGACGAAACTTACCGGATAGCCATGCCTGTTCATTCTCTTGTACGCCCTGAGTCGTCTAAGGATATCCTTCGCAATATAGGACCCGCAATTCCAATTTTCAAAATCATTGAGATGGTCTTTCCTGAAAATCTTCTGAAGGAACATCCTCACCTTAAAAACAGGAGTCCATCCACGAAATGTGCAATATAAAGAGTTCAAGAAAAGACTAAGAGAGGAATTCAGTTTCTCCTTCCTCCACCACTCATATTTATTACAAAAATCATTAAGCCATCCCATTAATCCTGTCTCCCTGATTAGCCCCAGCTACCCCTTAATCACACCTAGAGGTTTTAATTCCAGCACTACTTTAACCAAATCCTGTTCCTCAGCTAAAACATCTTTTATATTTTTATAGGCGCCATCTGCTTCTTCTAAATCGTTTTTATTGCGCAGACCATGCACTACACCCAGTTTTTCCATTTTCGCTATTTCTTCTGCCAGATCCAAAGTTTCCATTGCTTTTGCTCTGCCAAATTTCCTTCCTGCGCCATGCGAACAAGACATGTATGAATTAGGCTCGCCTAAACCTTTTACCAAATAAGACGAGGTACCCATTGAACCTGGTATAATACCCAACTCATCCAACTTGGCAGATGTCGCCCCTTTACGATGCACAACTACCTCTTCGCCAAAATGGGTTTCTTTTGCCGCGTAATTATGATGAATAAAATGCTCATCCAGAAAATCAAGCCCTTTGTCGCGTAAAACACTTCTCAAGATTTCTTTGGTAAATAAATGGTTAAGACGCGCATATTGTAAACTTAAAGTCATCATATCCCAGTACTCCTTTCCAGCCTGAGAGTCCAAAGCCAAACCGCTAAGCTTTAATTCATCCGGCACAGGACAGCCATGCTCTTCATTAATTTTTCTGGCAATATTATTGAATTTCCTACAAGTTTCCGCGCCAAGTCCTCTGGAACCAAAATGAGTCATTATCCAAATATTGCCTGTTTCGTTATTTTCTTTTTGTATTTCCAAAAAATGATTCCCGCCGCCCATGCTTGGCAAACATTCAAACATTTTTCTAATAATTCTTTTTAGCTCAGTGTCTTGACGCAGATACACTGTTTTGAATTGTTCCGAAGATAAATAACTTTTCAAATCCTCATTTTGTATTTCCGAAACATTTTCCAGTTTCTCAAAAAACTTAACTACTCCTTTGTCTTTTGGCGGGTACCTTGCCTCGCCCACAGGAAAAACCTTTCGAATATCGCCCATAATCTCTTTTAATAATTCTTTGCTGAAATTTTCAATTGTCGTATTTACCCGATAGGCAGAAACAGAACAGCCAATATCTGTACCAACAGCATTTGGCACAACCACATTTTTAGCAGCCAATATTCCACCAATAGGTATACCCATACCAAAATGCACATCGGGCATCAAGGCGATATGATGAAAAGCATAAGGCAAGTTTGCCAGGTTTTTAGCCTGCTCCAGGCAATTTGGTTCTACTTCTCCTGCCCAACACATAATTGGAATCTTTTCACTGGAAAATATTTGCATTTTTCCTCCTATTCATATTTATCAGACATTTTTATCTAATTTTGTAATTAATAAAATACCTCATTCACCCTATCATATATTGCTATACTGAAAAAATATTTATTTTTTAAAAACTTTAAAAATCTTTCTCACTCTATCACTATATGACATGGCAGAAGAGATATATTAACACTTAAGTTAATATAAGCCATGAGAGAAAGGAAGATTTTACAGCCTAATTTTTGGGCTCATTCGGAGATAACTGTATGGGAATAACTCTACTTGCACTTTTCTTTATAAAAACCTTTATTCCTTATTTTTTCAAAAAACTCCGAATGATCATAGTCATCAGCAATTTGAATTAACTCTTTTTGACATTTTTTTACAAAATCTTTTATTTGTTCTATTTCAAAATTACTTAAATCTATTTTTACATTTTTTACCAATATTTGAGGCTCATTTTCAATACTCATTGGTATAATCTTATTAAAATCTCTATAATAATTATTATTAATTTGAAACAAAATTATTTGTTTATTACCAATGTTAGTCCATAATCCACCATCATCTATAAGAACATTTGCGGGAAGATTTGTCCATTTTTTCATTAAAGAAAGAACCATAAATCCAAATTCATTTTTTGGGTTCCTGTAATATTTGATGAACCTATTTATCCATTTTTTCATGATTCTTTTTTTTACTTTATTATTTATTTTACAGTTTATAAATGCATTTGCTATTTTCATGTTAACCTCATTTTTTTATATTTTTCCGGCACATATTTAATAGCACTGCTATAACTATTTTGTATTATTGCAATAAAACAGATCTCTATGGTTTTTAGTTTATCCGGAACATGCAAAAAGGACTCTCCATTATTATTCACAGCGATATAACAATGTTTCTCTGTTTTTAGCGGTTTTGGCACATATTCAAGTTCTCTGGCATTCTGTTCTACGGCAATGTGACAGAGCTTTTCCGTCTTTAGTTCTTCTGGTATATACTTAAGTGCTCTATCCCCATCTTTTTTCACAGACTCAAGAGCTTCTTCTTCTGTTGTGATATTCATAATCCTTCCTTCTGGCAGGCGTTTTTTCTCATATTTTTAATAAAATACCTCATTCACCCTATCATATATTGCTATACTGAAAAAATAATTATTTTTTAAATAACTTTAAAAATCTTTCTCACTCTATCACTATATGACATTGTGATAGTGCTATACATAAAGCACGAATAAATCAGGAAAAGCTGCTAATGAAAAAAAGGAGCAAAAAAATGACAAACATACAGGAACAGAATAAAGTTATCAATGAAGCAGAAAGTCTTATAAATATATGCCATGATAGGCATTTAAGTATTTTAGATCTTTCTGACATTGAACTTACAGCAATTCCAGAAGAGGTAAAAAAATTAAAATATCTTGAAGTTCTGAAGTTAAGCGAAAATTCAATCTCAGAATTACCGGACTTTTTATGCTCACTTGATAAGCTTGAGTATATTGATCTTAGTTACAATAAGCTTTCAATTCTGCCACAATCAATAAGCAGGCTGACTTGTCTAAAAAAATTAAATTTCAAGTGTAACAATTTAAGGGAAATTCCAGAATCTATTGGAGAACTTAACTCTCTACGTTCTCTTGATATCAGCTATAATCAGCTTTCTGAATTGCCGGAAACAATCAATAACCTTCCCAATCTTGAGAATTGTATTATTAAAGGAAATAATATATCGAGACTTTCAGAAAAAATCATTGCTCTGACAACGAAGCAAAAAGAATTAAATCTTCTGGGACATGTAGAGCAAATTGTTAAATTAACAGAAAAAAACGATCTTTCTGAGAATTCTATTTTAAGTGCTATGACGCATATAAAACATATCACTCAAAAATTGAATATTTCTCAGATCCAGGCTGTTTTATTTTCCCATATTGTTTCAGAATTTGAAACCACTCCGGTAGAGTTGCGAGAAATCGCCAGATCTCTTGATTGCAGTAAACTAAAACTTATGCAGTATATGAGCGATTTTGAAGAACTTGAACAAAAAAAACTTATTCGGATTTCCCCCAAATCTAACCGAAGGAGATTTGGTTTCTCTGCAAGCGATGTAGCTTCATATAGCATTCCTAAAGAAGTAATGGTTTCCCTGATGAAGAACGAAGAATACAAACCTGTTAGTCAGTCAAATTTGTCGAATACTGAACTGTTTGTGAGAATGCATTCATTATTTGAAGAGTGCTGCCAAGACAGGATATCTTATAATGAACTTTCAACAAGAATCAACGAACTGCTAAAAGAGAATATGCATCTTATCTTTGTAAAAAAAATCTTTGGATATGAACTTTCCCAAGAAGATTTTTTACTTCTGCTACGTTTCTGCCATTTATATATTAACTGTGATCGTGATGAATTAGATTTCAATACAATATCAGCCATATATGAGCAAGATTCTGACTTTGGGATAAGTAGACGACAATTTAAATTAGGTGAACATATTCTTATGATTCGTGGGTTTGTTGAATTTGCCAACAGCAATGGATTTGGAAACCGGGAATTATTCAAGCTAACGACTAACATAAAAAATGATCTGTTATCAGAATTAAAAATAAAATCTTCACGCAATCATAAAGATATAATCCGAGCCTCGACAATTCATACTAAAGAATTATTTTACAACGCAAAAGAGAGAACTCAGGTAGAGCAGTTGATATCTCTCCTTAACGATAGTGCGTATAAAGAAATAAAAACACGGCTTTCAGATTCCGGAATGAGAACAGGTTTTGCATGCCTTTTCTCCGGGCAAGCAGGTACAGGAAAAACCGAAACAGTTTATCAGATTGCCAAACAAACAGGCAGAGATATCTTAGCTGTTGATATTTCTGAAACAAAAAGCATGTGGTTTGGAGAGAGTGAAAAGAAAATAAAAGAAATTTTCACCCGCTATCGTGACTATGTTGAAGAAGCAGAAATAACTCCAATTTTACTATTTAACGAAGCAGATGCTGTTTTCGGTAAACGAAAAGATATTTCAAGATCCAATCTTGCTCAAACCGAGAACGCCATACAGAATATTATCCTTCAGGAAATGGAAAACCTTAATGGAATTCTCATTGCCACTACCAATATGACAATGAATTTTGACAAAGCATTTGAGCGTCGTTTTCTTTATAAGATCGAATTTGGGAAACCGGACATTGAGTCAAAAAAAATGATATGGAAAAGCCAGCTTCCTGCTCTCGCAGACAATGATGCTATTCAACTGGCAAAACAGTTTGATTTTTCTGGCGGTCAGATAGAAAATATCTCTCGTAAAAGTATGGTTTCCTTTATCCTGCGTGGAGCAGTTCCTTGCTTGTCCGATCTAAAAACCTTTTGCGAAGAAGAACTGCTGGAAAAGCCTGAAACAAGAATAGGCTTTCTAACATGAAAGAAGTAGAAGCATGAAGGAAACAAAGAAGTACCGATTTATCGATAAAATAGAAAGTTTATCTAAAGAAGAGAAACTTTATGCTATTAATTTTTTTACAAAATTTCCTCAATATGAAAAATATATAGACTGGAATCGTTGCCAATCTTTAACATATAAAGATTTTGAGCAGGTGTTTAAGATAGCTGAAAACTCAAGAAGAAGCTTAAAGCACAAAACAAAAAGTGATCCACAGCTATTGTTTGAAAAATACAACTGTAAAATTATAACTCAAACAGATGATTTTTTGATAATAGTTCCTTATGACTGGGAATGTGCTGTGTTCTTTAATTCTTTTAATTGCGGTGGAGAAGGGGCGCGCTGGTGCATAGGATACAAAAAAAATCCAAAAACCTGGTATACTTATAGACTCGATAAAAATTTATTTGCCTTATTATTCTTTACTAAAAGACATCCAGTTTTTGGAAAAAAAATATTACTTCAATATGAGCCGGGAGAAAAAGATTTTATTTTTTGGAATCAGGATGACGTGCCTCTTGTAAATATTATGGATCACTATTTGCCATTATGTGATAGCCAGGAAAAAGAGAACCCACCTCTCTACAAAAATTTGCCCAGTGAATGGTATTCTCATCTACTAAATGAAAAAGAAGTGTCAAAACAACTATTTTTTGAGTTTGATATTTTTTTTGGAATCAACACAGAAGAGATCTGTGATCTCTTACCGGAAAGTAAGATATTGAAAAAAGACAAATTCTCAGAAGAGATCTGTGATTTCTTGATGGAAAGTAAAATATTGAAAAGAGATAAATTCTCATCGTCATTGCAAAATGCCTACAAAATAATAGAGCAAGAGCAAGAGCCTATTTTGCAAAGAATACATTGTAAAGAGTACTATATAAATGGGTCTGTGCTGGTAGGATACTGTAACAACCAGACCAGCGAAGCGATAATACCATCAGATATTACATCTATTGGGGATCATGCATTCGATTACTGCTATAATCTTACATCAATAGTCATTCCAGACAGTGTTACATCTATCGGAGAAAATGCATTCGAGAGCTGCGAAAACCTTACATCAATAATCATTCCAGACAGTGTTACATCTATCGGAGCAGGTTCATTCATGTTTTGCAAAAACTTTACATCAATAAATATTCCAAATAGTGTTACATCTATCGGAGCAGGTACATTCATGTTTTGCAGTAATCTTAAATCGATAAATATTCCAAATTGTGTTACATCCATCGGAGATCATGCATTCTATGATTGTGACAATCTTAGATCAATAACCATTCCAAAGAGCGTTACATCTATCGGAGCTTGGGCATTCGAGGGTTGCAGTAATCTTACATCAATAGTCATTCCAGACAGTGTTACATCTATCGGAGAAAATGCATTCGAGGGCTGCGAAAACCTTACATCAGTAACCATTCCAAGCAGTGTTGCATATATCGGAGAGGGTGCATTCATGAACTGCATAAACCTTACAACAATGTCCATTCCTAACAATGTTATCTTTATTGGAAAAGAAGCATTCAAAGGATGTATAAACCTTACATCGATAGATATCCCAAATAGTGTTACATCTATTGGAGAAAATGCATTCGAGGGCTGCGAAAACCTTACATCAGTAACCATTCCAGGTAGTGTTACATCTATTGGAGAAGGTACATTCTGGAACTGTATGAACCTTACAGCAATAAATCTTCCTGACAGCGTTACAGTTATCGAAAAAAACGCATTCTCTTTCTGTGAAAGCCTTACATCAATATCCATTCCAGGTAGTGTTACATTTATTGGAGAAGGGGCATTTAGGGACTGTATTAACCTTACATCGATAAATATCCCAAAGAGTATTACAGCTATCGGAGAAGATGTATTCAAAAGCTGCATAAATCTTAAATCAGTATATGATGAAGCTATCTTTGAGTATATAAAACCCATATTGGGAGAACCACAAAGCATACAATCTTACATTAAGACTTTTTTTCTTGATAGGAGAATTCACTCATGATATAACTATATAATATGAAACAAAGAAAAAATCTTCCAAAGATCGCGCTTCCCCGGATCTATTTTATTGATAAAGAAATTGCCTCAGGAACCTATCCCAACGCACCAACATTGGCAAAAAAGTATGAATCCAGCGTATCCAGCATAAACAGAGATATTGCCTACATGAGGGATATGATGGATGCGCCTATAGCTTATGATTTTTTTAAAAAAGGGTTCTACTATACAGAAAAAACATTTCGCCTGGCTGCTGCCTACGCTACTGCTGACGACCTGTTAGCCTTAGGCATGGCAAAAAACCTTATGGAGTTGTATCAAAATACCCCTCTCCATGCAGCTGCTTTAAATCTCCTGGAAAATATTTCTTTACCCTTAAGAGGAGACCAAAAAGCAGAGTGGTTTAATAATCGAATTGTAATTCCTAAAACCGCCTCAGCTACTGTAAACGCAGAAATATGGAATACTATTGTTTGCGGATTACGGGATAACAAGGTAATTACCTTTAGCTATCTTAGCGCAGATAAAGAAGAGTTATCAGGGAAAGGAGAAAACACTGCAAAAAAACTTAATCTACGCCGAGTCCACCCATATCAGATGCTCTTTGACCAGAGCGCCTGGTATCTCTATGCTTATGATGTAGATCGAAATGCAATGAGAATGTTCAGCATCACCAGAATTACTGATGCTACGCTTGTAGATGAGACTTTTAAAATTCGTGGTGATTTTGATTACCGCAGCCTGGAAGGGACAAGCTACTTCGGTATATATGTTAAAGAAAATAAATCCTTTAAATTTATTATAGCACTTACGGGCGATACCCGGTGGATCAAAGAACGGATATGGGCAAAAGATCAGCATATAAAAAAAATCAAAAATGGCATAGAACTCTCCTTTACCAGCAATCAGTTTGAAAAAGTGCTGCAATGGATACTCTCTCAAGGAGCTTGCGCCAAACCTCTTGCCCCAAAAACTCTGATTACTCGTTGGAAAGAAACCATACAAGCAATGTCAAAAATCGCGCGATAGATATTGGTAGTCATGAATTTATCTAAATCCCGTTACTGTAAAGGTATTCAGTGTAAAAAATTTCTCTGGTTGGATGAAAACAAGAGAGAAGTCCGCGATGACTCCATATTAAATCAACAGATTCTTGAGGCCGGCAGCAGGGTCGGCGATCTTGCCATGGGTTACTACAGCGACTATATAGAAGTACCATACAATGATGACAAATCCATTATGATTGCCGAAACCCAACAAGTACTTGATGCAAAAATTAAAACTATTTGTGAAGCCTCTTTTTCCTTCAATAAAAGTTTTTGTAGTGCTGATATACTCCGCGTTTTGGACAATGGGTTTGAAATTATTGAAGTAAAAAGTTCTACTGCAATAAAGCCAATCTATTATGATGATGTTGCGTATCAATACTATGTTCTAACTTCTTGTGGTCTAAATGTTACCAAAGTTTCTATTATGTATATCAATAAAAATTACAAGAGGCAGGATGACCTTGATCTTCACAGATTACTTAATATTCACGATTGTACAGAAAAAGCGCGTTCCATGAAAGAAGAAGTTGCTGCTAATATCGTACGCTTTAGAAAATATACTGCCAGCGAGGATGAGCCTGCTATTGATATTGGAACACATTGCAGCGATCCATATGATTGTGTGTACAGCACCTATTGCTGGCGCCACATTCCTGAAAATAGCCTCTTTACTATTCCAAACAAGGCACTACGTTTTGATAAAAAAATTGATCTCTATAGACGAGGTATTGTCAGATTTGAACAACTTCTTGATAGCAACGAAAAATTCAGCACTGCTGCTCTGCTCCAGGTAGTAACACATGTTTATAACCGTCCCCCAACTATCGATAAAGAGGCACTCTGCTCTTTTCTTGAAACTTTAAGCTGGCCGCTTTACTTTCTTGACTTTGAGACTTTTGGGGAAGCTATCCCTCCTTATAAAGGTTTGCGCCCATATATGCAGGTACCTTTTCAGTATTCACTGCATATACAGAAATCACCTGGAGCAGTACCGGAGCATCGGGAATTTCTTGCAGAAGAAGGGAGAGACCCCCGCCGCTCTCTGGCTGAATGTCTCTGCGCCGATATACCTGAAAACATCTGTGTTCTTACATATAACATGGGTTTTGAAAAAGGGCGAATAAAAGAACTTACTGATTTTTTGAAGAAGTCTTATCCAAATTTAGCATCTCATTTAATGAACATACACAACAACATCAAAGACCTTATGAAACCTTTTCGATCTCGTGCATACTACTCAAAAGAACTTGAAGGCTCTTATTCCATTAAGAAAGTACTCCCTGCTCTTTGTCCGAATGATCCTGAACTTGACTACAATGCACTTGACCTTGTTCATAATGGGATAGAAGCCCAGATCGCCTATGCGCAACTATATAATGCAAGCCCAGAGGAGAAGCAACGGATAAGAGCTGCCCTCCTTGCCTACTGTTGCCTGGATACGCTTGCCATGGTTAAGATTCTGGAAAAGCTGCAGAAAATTTGCGGCTAAAAAACAAATTAATTTCCTTTATTCTTAGGTTTTTTAAAGCAATAAAAGATTATCAGCCTTCTCCTTTGTTTACTTTAATCTCCTCAAGATCTTCCTTACTCTTTTTATTTTTTGAACCATGTGCTGGAACTTTAAGACCAAAATCCCTTGCTACCTTTTTCAAAACCTTATCAGACATTTTACTTAACTGCTCCTCAATTGCTGCCTCAATCTTCTCTGTTTCACTAATATCATAAACTGGCATACTAAACTCCTAACTTTAATATACATCCTCACACTATCATATAGTGCTATAGTAAGAATTTTTTAATTTTCTCTTTTATTTTTCACCATAGCAGTATATGACACACTGATTTTAGTAGAATAGATCATCATATTCTACAGATAAAGATAAAAGGAGACCTGCATGGTAATCACAAGCGAAAAGAAGGCCCTCTCTGCAATAAAAAAAGGCTTTTGGGCGTTTTTGTTTATACCAGAAGAACTCAAATCTGCAGAAATATGCCGTATTGCTGTGGAAAAGGACTATAGAGCACTTATGTTTGTACCAAAAAAACTTATGACAACAGAACTTTGTCATATTGCTGCAAAAAAAGATGGAAATGCTCTTAAACTTATACCAAAAGAACTCTTAACAGAGGAGATATACTGTGCTGCTTTGTTAGAAAACATCAAGGCTCTTAAGTTTTTGCCATGGGAACTCAATAGTGAAGAACTATATGGAATATACCTCTCTGCTATGGAGAAAGATTATTGGACGATTTTAGATGTTCCTGAAGAATTCAGGAGAGAAGAACTATGCCGTATTGCTATTGAAAAAGATGGCAGTATGCTTGAGCTTGTGCCGGAAAAGTTTAAAACAAAAGAACTGTGCCACATTGCTGTGAAAAATGATGGATGGGCGCTTTTGCATGTTCCAGAAAAGTTTAAGACAGAAGAGCTATGCCTTATGGCTGTGAAAAATGATGGCAGCGCGCTTAATTTTGTACCTGAAGAACTAAAAACTTTTAAACTCTGCCGTATAGCTGTAAAGAAGTATGGTTTAGGTCTGGGAGATGTACCTGAAAAATTCAGGACAAAGGAACTTTGCTACATTGCAGTGATGCAGAATGGTTATGCGATCCGGTATGTGCCAGAAGAACTAAAGAGCTTACAGCTGTGCTGTTTTGCTGTGGCGTACCATGAAAAGTCAGATGAGTTTGTACCTGAAGAGATAAAGAGTATGGAACTTTACAGCATTGCAGCAGGGAAAAATCCGCAAAGGAATATTGGCATAATTTAAGTTAAGGAGTGTAATTATGGAAAAAGACAAAGAAGAGGATATCATTGATGATGTTTTTAAATGTGATATTCTAAGCCAAAATGAAATCGATCAGTTGCTTACAGCCTTTTCCACTCCTTCCGAGGAAGGCGAAGAAGATGCCTATAATTCATTTTATAAAAATGTGCGTAAAATAAAAATTTATGATTTCAAAAGACTGGATAAGTTTTCCAAAGAACAAATACGGTCAATTACCATGATCCATGAAACTTTTGTCCGAAAAGCAACAGAGTATCTTTCCAGGCAATTCAGAAAAGATGTTCATTGTCATGTTGCCTCTGTTGACCAGTTGTCATACGAGGAATTCATCTGTTCTATTCCAATACCTACATTGCTTGGAATAATAAACATGGAAGAGACAGGTGGAACTGCCTGCATTGAAATTGATCCTTCGGTATATTCTGCCATGTTGAATAAAATATTTGGCGGCCCAGGTGATATTAATGGTTTCGTACACAGGAAAGATATAACCTTGACTGCGCTTGAAAATTTTACAATGCAAAAACCAGTTATTGGACTACTGGAATGTTTTCGCTCAGCATGGGAGCCATTTGCTGTTATAAAACCAAAACTAAGCCATATTGAAACAAACCCGACATTTGTGCAACTCGTCCCGCCAAATGAAATGGTTATCCTCATAGATATTGAAATTGAATTTTGTGGTGTTGAAGGAATGATAAACATTTGCATTCCATATCTATCACTAGAAAGTATCCTGGATGAACTCACAAGAAAAAACTGGTACTCAACTGGAGGTACTTCAAAACAACGCCAGCGTATAAATCCTGAATCTTTGCGTAATGTTAAAATGAGCGCTAATGCAATACTTTTTGAAAAAGAAATACTCTATAGCGAATTATCAGAGTGGAAGCCCGGGACAATAATCTATCCCTATGAAAATTTAGATCCAAACCAATACACACTCTGCATTGATGGAATACAATTATTTACAGCAAGGATACTTAAAACAAATCCTGTATTTAACAAAAAAATAATTATCGAAAAACAATGCGATTTTAAGGAGGTCGGCATAATGAAAAAGAATGTAAACTACGCAACAGCAAAGAACAGGGAAGAAGCCATGGGACAAATGAAAATCCAATGTATTGTTGAACTTGGAAGAACAGAGTTGACCATGGAAGAATTATTAAGTATGTCCGAAGGGAGAATCCTCACACTGGAAAAATTGGCAGGTGAACCAATAGATATTTTTGCCAATAATGTACTTGTTGCTCATGGCGAGGTTGTTGTAATAGATGAAAATTTAGGAGTAAGAGTCACAAACTGTGTAATGGGAAAGACTTCGGAAAGCAATCCTATTAAACAGCAAGACGAATCTTCCGGGGAAAACCCGGATGAAGATCCTTTTTATCTGGGACCGCTATGCACTATAAGGTAAGCAGAAGATGGAGATAAAAATGATTAATATTTTTTCCAAAAATAAAAAACACTATCCTTTTGAGGAGATGTATCAAAAACTTAGTCCTAAAGACTTTTATGCGATTTTTCGCAATGAGGCTTATCAAACCATAACATTTTTGCTTTCATTTTCCAGGTCAAAGCAATATGTAAAAAAAGCTCTTAAGCTATGGAAAGATGTGGAGGTGGAACAAGTATATCAGGATTATGTAAAAAAGCCCAAAGATGAAAAACCAGATGCCGAGTTTGTTAAAAGTATAGAGGAATATCTTTCTATAAAAATAAAGGAAGTTTGAAATAAAATGTGTTTTGTTATTTAAAAACTATATGGGTAAGGAGAATAGTATGGATAAATTTTTTGAGGATTTACCAGAAGAAGAACAACAAAAACTAATAGAAGAGCATAAAGCTATGTGGGACAATATTATTTTAAAGGATCTTAAAGATAATCTTGCAAAAAAGATAAAAAGTGATGATATAAAGTCAAATACAGATTCAAGGATTGAAACAATAATTAAAGATGGTGTAGAAACCATTATGGATACTGAACCTGGATTATTACCAATAAAGGATATGTTGATAGATGAGTTAAGAAAAGCTATTACATCACCGGAAGAGTATTTAAAATCTGAAGAGACAAAGCTTGAAGTTTTTGAAGTGCCAGATGCTAATGCGTATTGGATAAGTCCTGGTGGTCAGTTATTTGAAGTGGAAAAGAATCATATTGATGAAATAATAAAAAGTCCTAAATCTTTTGGACTTACTAAAGAATATGTTGATGCTATGTATAAAAAGTATAATGAGCCCATGGGTTTCGAGGGTAAAGCAAGGCATGAAATAATGGAAGCCCTTATCAGGGGGGGATGGATCAGAATAAGATATTATGTTGAAGAAGCTTTTTATGTAATTGAGTTAAATAAACTTACTAAAAAAGTAAAAGATTATTTATGGGCCTGGGCTAATGGCGTTGTTAAAGCAAATAGTAAAAGAAAGTTTTCAGATGTTAAAATTACAGAATTTGCTATGGGTAATATTTCACATAGGCGTGATATTGATAAGATAACTAAGGATGAGTTATATAACAGCAAAGAGAAGAAAGCGGTACGTGAAAAATTAGTTGTTCTTGAATCTGTATATGATGTGCTATCTATTCACCAGTATCAAAAGTTAGAGAATTCAGAAAAATAACTTCATAAAGACAATATTTTTTCTCCTTTAAATATTTTGTGACAGAGATAAAATTAGTATAAAACTATGCATTATTTTTATCACCATAGCATTATATGACATAGTGAAAGGGATATATTTAAAGCAAATAAATGAGAGGAGCATTAAAAATGCATATATTAACAGATGGGAACAATACAGTTTCTTTTAAAACAAAAAAAATAGCAGAAAAATATAAAAATCATGCTAAACGTATGGGGATTCAGGTTTACTATACAAATAAAACTCTTGAAAAAAATAATATGAATTTTGAACTTGATGGAGAAAGTCTTGAGCTTGTCAATTGCTGTAAAAGCGATCTATCTTTAGCTATTCCCGATAAAATCTTTGGATTAGCAGTAACCTCCATTAGGCATATGGCACTCAACGATTGTATGAATTTAAGAGAAATTATAATTCCCCCATCTGTAACATGCATTAAGCATTATGCTTTCCGGTATTGCATAAATTTAGAAAAGATTACGATTCCATCTTCAGTAACACACATTGGCGATTTTGCATTCGACCATTGCTATAAATTGGCAAATATAATAGTAGATCCGCAAAATCCAAATTATACAAGCATTGATGGAGTGCTTTTTGATAAAGAGGAAAAAAATATCATAGCATATTCGAGTAATAAAAAAGCAAAAACATATATCATACCTTCATCAGTAACAGCCTTTGATGACTCAGCATTTGATGGTTGTAAGAATTTAACAGAGCTTACAATACCGGCATCTGTATTTGCCCTTGGAAGTCCGGCATTTTGGAAAGGCAACAATTTACAAAAAATCATACTTTCACGACGCATAATGCATTTTGATGATATTCCAAAAGAAAAAATCATCTATAGTGATTAAAATTATATTTATTTTAAGGAACAATAAAATGGAAATTACAACAAAAAAAGAAGCGCTTGCAGCAGTGAAAAAGGGTGGTTGGATGCTTGACATTGTACCGGATGAACTTAAGACAGAAGAAATATGCCGCATTGCTGTGGAGGATGATGGCCATGTTCTTATGTATGTTCCTGAAAAATTCAAAACAAAGAAAATATGCCGTATTGCTGTGGAAGATTATTGCGTTGCACTTATAGATGTACCGGAAAAACTAAAAACAGAAAATCTCTGCCTCATTGCTGTACAACAGGGGGGCTGGACACTAAAATATGTACCGGAAAAATATAAGACAGAAGAAATATGCCATACTGCTGTACATCGAAATGGTGATGCGCTTAAATTTGTTCCAAAAAAATTCATAACAGAAAAACTGTGTCATATTGCTGTGGAGAAAAATGGCTGGGTGCTTAAATTTGTTCCAATAAATTTCATAACAAAAGAGCTCTGCCACATTGCTGTAGAAAATGATGGCAGAGCAATTCAGTTTGTACCTGAAGCTCTTAAGACAAAAGAACTATATCAAATCGCTGTGAAAAAGAGTGGCAACTCGTTTGCATATATTCCAAAAAAAGCCAAAACAGAAGAGCTCTACCGAATAGCTATAGAAAATAATGGCACAGCGCTTATGTTTGTACAAAAAAAACTAAAAACATTGGAATTATGCCATATTGCTGTAAAGAAAGATGGCAAAGCACTTCAATTTGTACCAAAAGAACTCAAGAGCGAAAAACTCTGTTTAATTGCTGTAAAGAAAAAAGGTGGGGCGCTCAGGTTTGTACCAAAAGAACTTAAGACAAAAAAACTCTGCTTAATCGCTATAAAGAATGATGCCGCAGTACTCCAGCCTGCGCTTAAGTTTGTGCCAAAAAAATTTATAACAGAAGAACTATGCCACATAGCTGTAGAGAAGAACGGATGGGCATTTAAATGTGTACCTGAAAAATTAAAGACAGAGAAACTGTGCTTTATTGCTGTGGGAAAATATCACTTAGCGCTTGAGGATGTACCGGAAAAACTAAAAACCGCAGAGCTTTGTAAAATAGCAACAGAAAAAGATCCCCGTGCTTTTCTACTTGTACCAACAGTTTTAAAAACAGCGGAACTCTGTCGTATTGCTGTGGAGAAAAATGGCAACGCGCTTAAAGCTGTACCGGAAGAACTAAAAAGCACAGAATTATGTAAGATCGCTATAGAAAAAGACGGCGACGCGCTTAGGTTTTTACCTGAAAAATTAAAGACAAAAAAACTCTACAGTATTGCTGTAAAGAAAGATGGCAAAGCACTTCAATTTGTACCAAAAAAACTCAAGAGCGAAAAACTCTGTTTAATTGCTGTAAAGCAGAACGGTGAAGCTCTTTTATATGTTCCTGATAAATTCAAAACAGAAAAACTCTGCTTGATTGCCGTAAAGCAAAACAAGTGGGCTATCAGGCATATGCCTATAAAACTAAAAGAAAAAATTAAAAAACTGCCAAAAGCAGAATAAAAATACTCTAGCAGATCAATTATTACGACCACAACTGCAAATTGCAGCATGGCATTTCTATTCTTCCCTGGAGCAAGCTTCTTTTAAAAAGCTGCGGACATCGTCGTCAAAGTAGCACATTAAATGTTCCTCCAGTATGCGCGGGTTATCATAGGACTGAATGGAGAGGACTGCTGCTTTTTTCACCTGCCCCATTTTCTTTTTCCATGGACAGCGTTCCCGCTTAATCATTGCATCCAGTACTGCTTCGATATAACGTGGGCTTAAATCATCTATTATAAGAGAAAGCCCATATTCAAAAATATCTCCCTCAGCGTACCCTTCACTGCTCCGTTCATCTTCCAGTGCCGGTATCCCTTCTCTTCTGGCTTTCTCAGATATACTAACAGCTCGCTCGATAAAAGCCACCTCTTCCCGTTCCGGTGGGAGTTCATGATGAAGATCTTCGAGATCATCAAGCGCATTAAGATTTCCTTTCAAATAATCATTGCACAATGGAGTTACTTTATTGCCATCAATATCAACACGTTGATTAAGTCGTAAAATAAGTTCTTCCGGGATCTCTCCTATCTGAATACTTAAGAGTGCTTCCATCTGCACCTGTCTAAGTTTATTTTTCAGAAAGTCATGTTCTCGTTCAAGCTTGCATGTAAGCATTTTTCGTACAAGCTCAGGATCTGTTCCATCAACGACTAATCTTAATCCAATGTTAAAAAAATCATTTGAATTATTCAAATATTCTTCCAGTGCCAATAGACCTTCTCTCCTCGCCATACAGGAATAATAATAAGCATCACGAATAAACTCATAATAGGCGTGAATGAATTCATCAAAATTCATTTCGTGATGAGGTAGTATTTTTATTTTATGTTTTGGGTTGGGATAAATATTTATATCTTTATTTTGTAAAAGCTCAGGAGGAATTTCTGCATCTAGTCCTGACATCGAAATAGTTAGATCTGATAGGCTTCCAAGGAAAGAAGGAATCTCCTGTATGCCGGTATAGCGTATAGCAAGTTCTCTAAGGGATTTAAGGTTTGCCATGCTTTTTGGTAATTCTTTTATAGCAGACCAACAAACAGACATTCTCCTAAGTGATAAAAGATTGCCAATGGCATCAGGAAGTTTTTCCATTGATTTGTTAGAAATTAATCCAAGATTTACAAGGTTTGTGAGGCTGCCAATATTTTCCGGCAAGTATATAATATTAGTATAGTTTATAGTAAGTTCTAAAAGGTTTGTAAGATTGCGAATACTTTCCGGCAGAACTTTAATAGGTATGTCTATATGCAACTCTTCAAGAGTTGTAAGGTTTCCAATACTTTCCGGAAGCGACATTATTCTCCTCGATGAAATCTCCAAGTATTTCAAGTGCTTAAGATTTGTTATACTGTCCGGAAGAGAGGTAATTTCCATTAATCTCAAAGATAATAATTTCAGATTGCTCAGATTCCCTAGGCTCTCCGGTAAACTAATAATGCTTTTATTTTCAAACCAATAATCACCCAGGCAAAGGTCTGTTAATGATGTTAAGCTAAATATCCATTCCGGTAACCCTGAATATGGTGTAGAAAAAGAAAGCTTTTTCAAGTTTCTACATTCCCCAATTGGTTTTGAAAGCGATACCTGCGGCATGTTGCGAGGAGGTATCCCATGTTTCGAGGTGCCCCTATAATTAATATCAAGATCTTCAAGTGTATTTAAGCTGAATAGCAGTTCAGCGCCATAAAGGATCGCTCCATTAATTACAAGAGAAGTAATTGCAGAAAGCTCTTTTTCATGGCCTTTGAATAAATCAAATGCATTTTTTATTGTCTCCTCAAAATCAGAAATTGGCTTTTCTTTGCAATCCCAATTATATAAATCAAGATGACCTGTTTGTATTGCTTTTTCAATCCGATGAACGACGTTATCTTTCGTCAATATTCTACTGCTATCTTGTGCATGAGCTTTGTATCCTCTCGTCGGGAGTTTTAGATTATCGGGCAAAACAATTTCTCCTTTTGTCGCAAGCCCCACTATAGTATGATAGACAATTCCTCCTCTTCTCTCGTTAATGGTATCTTGAGATATATAATCCTGTTCAGCTTCTTTCACCATCTTTTTTAATCTTTCTATTATACGAGGTGAGATATTTTTATATATCTTTTCTAATATCGTTTCCTCAGCTCCAATAAGAGCATCTCGCAGATATTCAATATTTGTTTCCCGCAGAATCCTCCATATAGCACGATCATCAAGATGAATAATATCCTCAAATGTAAAAACTTTTTTCTCCACATTGACTCTCCTTACTGTTTAGCCAAACTCATATTTTATAAAACCATTGGTTTATCAACTTCGACTACTTTACTATTTTCCAAATCCAATAATGCATATCCAGTATGAGGATATGTTAAATTTTCGATTTCTATTTTTAATAATCCATTATTAAAACTGATTTTTTTTATAACAGATATTTCATCTTTCCAATTTCTGTCAAATAAAATACCCTTGTAAAAAAAACCTTTATAAAAATATTCAGATAAGTCGATTTCAGTTTTAATAATATTAAATTTTTTTTCTCTATATTGTTGTGCTATATCATCCAGTCCAACATGCAACAATTCATCGAATGCATTGTCGAGATTTTTCATAATTTTTAAGCTTTTACTTCTTGTGCATTTATGCTTGTATTTTAATCCATATATTTTATTTTTTTGGATTATAAAGTAATGTGGCTCAAAATAATCTCCTGCGTACCCTATCCATATAACCTTATTAGCGTAATACATTATTTTATAAATATGTTTATATTTAGAAAGTTCATACCCCCATTTGTTAAGCCATATAAATTCAGCAAAATAACATTTTATATTTTCAATGTTTGGAGTCTCACTTAAAAGAGATATTTCTTTTATTTCCCAGCCAGAGTCTTGAGTTAATACGAATGTAGCGTTTAATTTTATATGTTCATATAATTCATCAGGATTTATATCTTTAAGTTCATAAGCATTTAATATTTTTTTTAATATTGATTTACCAACACCACTTGAGCAAATACCATCTGTAACTAAATGCTCTTCTTTTAAGTATTCGATAAAGTTATTGTAATCACCCACTATCATTTCTTTATGCTTTCTTTTAAAGTGAGAGATGATCCAATTTTTTAATCGTTCTTCAGACATATTTAAAATATGTTTATTTATAACCTCTCGCGTTATCACAACTTATCTCCATAAAATACCAGGAAACATTTTTCTATTCTTCCCGTGCCTGATCCGCTTTTAAAATCCTTAAAACATTGTCATCAAAGTAACACAATAATTTTTCCTCAACCATTCTTGGAATATCCCCTGCCAGAATAGCCATGACTGCTGTTTTTTTCACCTGCCCCATTTTCTTTTTCCATGGGTTATGTTCCCGCTCAATCATGGCGTTAAGTTGGCTTTCGATATGATGCGCCCCTAAATAATCATCAATCACAAGAGGAATCCCATATTCAAATATGTCATTATTATCATATCCTTCTCTGTTCCATTCTGCTTCCAGCGCCAAAAGCCCATTGTCCCAGGCAATCTTGTGTATCTTAGTTGCCCGCTTGATAAACGCAACCTCTTCCCTCTCTTTTGGAAGTTCATGGCGAATATCTTCAAGGTCTTCAAAAGCATTCTGTTTTCCTTGCCAGTAATCTTTACACAAAAGGGTAACTTTATTCCCATCAATATCAACAAGATTATTTAGGTACAAAATAAGTTCTATTGTATCATCGCCCCTCTGGATTCCCAGAATTCCTTCCATCTGTATCTTTCTTAATTTCTTTTTTAAAAAGCAGTTTTCATGCTCAATCTTACAAGACAAAATATGACGAATATTTTCCGGATCTGTTCCATCAATTACCAACATCATACCTACTCCAAAAAAATCATTTTTTTCATATAAATCTCTAAAAAAATCTTCTAATTCCATAAGCCCCATTCTTCTTGCCATTGGATTAACATAATATATATCCTGAATAAACATATAATATGCACGAATAAACTCATCTAAATTCAGGTCATGAGGAGGAAGTGTTTCTATTTTATATTCGCGGTTGAAGGTTATATTTTTATTCTGCGGAAGCGCAGGAGGTATTTTTGCATCAAGTCCATACATACAAATGCTTAGTCCATACAGATTTTCAAGAAAAAGAGGCAGCTCGCGTATGCAGGTATCCCTTATGTCAAGTTTCCTAAGCGATATAAGTTTTGCAATGCTTTCAGGAAGGTGCGTAATAAGTGTATTACTTATATCGAGTTTTAAAAGTTTTGTAAGAGACCCAATACTCTCCGGTAGGTTTGCAACAGAGGTTCCGCTTATATCAAGCCTTTTAAGCTCTGTAAGTTTTCCAATATTTTCAGGAAGTGATGTTATACGGCACCTTGAAATCTCTAAATATTCCAATCGCTCAAGATTCACGATATTATCGGGAACACAGTCAATGTCCATGTAATTTAAAGATAATGTTTTCAGATTGATCAGATTACCTAACCTTTCTGATAAAGCAGTAATACTTTTCCCATCAAGATGACTACCGCCAAGAAAAAGATCTGTCAATGATGTTAAATCAAATATCCATTCAGGCAAGTCCAAATATGGCGTGGAATAAACCAAGCTTTTCAAGTTTTTACATTGTCCAATCGGTTTTAAAAGCGATGCAGGAAGCAATGTACAAGGAATCAAAATATTATCATAACTAATAACAAGATGTTCAAGCGAATTCCTGCTAAATAGCAATTCGGCGCTGTAAAGGATTTCTCCTTTTATTTTAAGAGAAGTAATAGCAGAAAGCTCTTTTTCGCGGTCTTTGAATGAATCAAATGCGCTTTTTACTACTTCCTCAAAACCGGAATAGGCATTTTTTTGGCAATACCAATTATACAAATCAAGATGCCCTGTTTGTATTGCTTCTTCAATCTGGCGAATAACGCCATCTCTCGCCGGCACTCTCCAGCCATCGGGAGAAAGAATTCTGCCTCTCCCCACAAAGCTCGTTATTATATTGCCAATCCTTTCTCTGCTCAATTCAATGGAAGATTTTAAAACATCCTGTCCGGATGTTTTAATCAACTGGTTAAGTTCTTTCGCCGACAAGTAGGACATGAACTCTAAAACCTTTGCCACTACTTGCTCCTCTGCTCCTATAAAAGCATTTTCCAGATCTTCTTCTTCTATTTCCTTTACAACTCTTCGCAAACTAAAATCATCAAGAAAAATAATATCCTCAAATGTAAAAACTTTATTTTTCTTATTATTTTTCATAAAACCATTCCTTGCTATCTCCTGATTTTTTTATTCCACTTTTCTCGATCTTATCAGCTAATTTCGGATCTTTATCTTTAAGGATTTTTATTATCTGCTTTTCAGAACCAGAATTAATAAGACTTAATATTTTGACAGCACTTTCAAGTCCACCCACAGCAGGCTCATCTTCTATTGATAAAGTTGATAACTTTTTTTCTAATTCTCTTTCAATGTCTCTGCAAGTTTCAGGACTTGTTTTCTTCATTGTTGCTATTCGCCGAATAATTTCTTCTTGTAATTCAGATGGTAATTTTTCTAATATAATTGCAGATTTATCAGGTTCCAGGTGTGAGAGAATAAGAGCAATTATTTGCGGATGTTCTTGTTGAATGAAATTTAATAAATGCATAGGTTCAACTCTACGGACAAAATCAAATGGCATAGTTTTAAGACTTAAAGTTAATCGATTAATTATATCAATTGCTTTCATCGTTCCAAATGATTTTTCAAGAAGAACACGGGCATAATCAATACCTCCGGTAAAAACATATTGGTTAGCCATAAATAATTCATAGAATTCTTTAAGAATCGTTGTTCTTTGCTCACTATTTATCTTTTCAAAGCACGCTACCTCAAATGTTATAATCTCGACTTCATTTTCCTGAAGATTCTTAAAAATCTCAACTGATAGTTTTGAACCAATTGCAATAAAAAAAGCAGCAATTTTTGAACAATCACTCTGTCCTAATAAAAAACGGATGACTCCAACTACATTATCAATATGATTTTTTATAGCAGAAGATAAAAAATCAAGGACATCAACATATCCTGATTCATCTTCGGAAGAGTTAGCAAAAGGGTTTGTTGATTTAAAAAAATTATTATAAGTAACTTGCATATTATCCAATGTTTTTTTTGTTTCAAATAGTTGTCGCGATACATCTTTTTTAAAATAAAAGAACAAAACTCCAAGTATGAGAACCATTAACATTAGCAATAATAAAGCCAATAACATTACGCTAGCAGCGCTAATCATTCTGACTCCCTTCTATTTTTTCTTCTTCTTCAACCTGGTCAAATATTATTTTGGTAATTTTCACACCAAGGTTTTTTTCTATCACAACTACTTCTCCCTTGCCAAAAAGAACACCATTTGCTTTTACATCCACTGGTTCTCCGGCTAATGTATCAAGTTCAATAATTGTTCCTTCGCCTATTGCCATGGCTTCTTTAACTGTCTTCTCTGCAGAACCAAGCTCTACAGAAATTGTTATACCTGCTTTAAGCAAACCAGTCATATTATTTATTTCCATTTTTGAATCCTCCTTTTCAAACAGTTTCTCAACATGCTTTACTACTTTAATTTGCCTGAGTAACAATTTTGTATCTTTTATTATTTCACATTGCCATATATTTCTCTCCCCGATCCTTAAAAAGCAAGAATCAGGAGCCAAAGGACGTACTGGCAATAAAATTGTTCCTTCTTTCCAGTCAGATATTTCTTTGATAGAATATTTACGCTTTAATATTTCAGCAGTTAATTTTACAGGAATTATAGTTTTAAAAATTGGCATAGCTTTAAATGGAGAATCTTTGCAACAAGCTGAGTAGCAGTATTGTTCTGAAAGTTTTCCAATGATTGGCTCCATGGTCATGTAGGGAATACACAAATTGATCCTCCCCTCCACTTCCCTGACTTTAGCTTTCATTGTTACCAGTATTGCCATTTCTGCAGAGGGCACGATTTGTGCAAATCTTGAATCTGTTTCAATTTGACAAAGTCGTGGCTTTGAATCAATTACAGAGCTCCACGCTGCCCTTAAATTCCCAAGCAAGTGGACAACAACCCCTTCCATGATAGATCTTTCAATATCAGTAAGTTCATGCTGGAATTCAGATTTTTCTCCAGCGCCTCCGGCAAGGAAATCAATTATTGAAAACGTTATTGACTGATCAATTTCCAGAATAACACTCCCCTTTAAAGGATCAAAATCAATAATGGCTAGTGTAGTTGGCATTGCTATGGATGAGATATACTCTTCATAAGTAAGCTGATTAACAGAAATAAGGTTTACATGTACCACGGTACGAAGCTGGGCAGAAAGGCTGGTTCGTGCCAGGCGGGCAAAAGTTTCATGTATTAATGAAATAGCATCAATCTGTTCTTTTGTGAATTTATTGGGCTTTTTAAAATCATAATTTCTTATATTCCGATGATCACAAACAGCTCCAAAGTCTTTTGCCCCGTTTTCAATGGTTGTCGCTGCGGGTAATTGATTTTGATTTAAAACTACAGACATTTTATCTCCATCCTCCTGCTTATTTATTCTTATTTTATCTATCCTTAATCTTATTTTCCTTATTTGTTTTAGCATTATTTTTTTTGTTTTTTGAACCATCTGCAGGAGCTAGTTTTCGAACTCTCATTTTTGCAAACGCTTCTTGTGCTAATTTTTCTTGTTCCATTAGAATAGCATCTATTCCTTTTTCACCACCAAGTTGTTCAATAATCGCTTGTGTTAACTCTTGTCCTGCCATATCCCCTAATCTTTTTTCTTTACCCATACTTTCACCCCCTATATTCTCCAGACTACTTACACCCCACAAAATATTTCACTGTTTTCCGTTCAAAAGCACTGTTCTTTATTCTTATTTTTTAAAACATACCTCTTTCACCATGTCATATAATGCTATAGTGATAAAAATTAATTTTTTGCAAAATATTCCAAAAACTTATCACCCTAGCACTATATGACATAGTAACTATTGCAAAATAAGACCAGATTTATCGAAGAGATATAATTTCCTTTATAAGGATGGATAACATGAAAATCACAACAGAAAAAGAAGCACTTGGGGCAGTAAAACAAAATGGTAAATTGCTTAAATATGTGCCAAAAAAACTCAAAACAGAGAAAATTTGTCATATCGCGGTAGCGCGGGATAGCTGGGCTTTTGAGTTTGTACCAAAAGAATTAAAAACCTACAAATTTTGTCGAGCTATTATAGAATACAATGGATGGATGCTTCAACATGTACCGGAAGAATTAAAAACCAAAGAACTCTGCCAAATCGCTGTGGAAGAATGTGGAGTGGCGCTTCAGTATGTACCGCAAAAATTAAGAACTATAAAACTTTGTCACATTGCTGTACAAAAGGATGGAAGATCAATCATCGCTGTACCCGAAGAATTTAAGACAAAAGAACTCTGCCATATTGCTGTGGAGAAAAATGGAGAAGCGCTTCAGTATGTACCCGAAAAATTTAAAAGTGAAGAACTTAGCAGAATTGCTGTGGCGCAGAATGCAGATGCACTTATGTTCGTACCAAAAGAATTCATAACTACAGAACTTTGTTATTTTGCTGTGAAACAAATGACAAGAGCGCTTGCATTTGTACCAAAAGAATTAAAAACCAAAGAGTTATGCCTTACTGCTGTGACACTGAATGGTGAGGCGCTTCTGTATGTACCGGAAGAGCTAAAAACAGCAGATCTCTGCCGTATTGCGGTAGAACAGATTAGTTGGGCATTTAAATATGTGCCAAAAAAACTCAAGACAAAGAAACTCTGTTACACTGCCATGAATCAGTTTGGCCGGGCACTTGAGTTGGTGCCAAAAGAACTTAAGACAGAAAAACTCTGTCGTATTGCTGTGGGAATTGATGGCTGGGCGCTTGAGTTTGTACCAAAGGAATTAAAGACTTCAAAATTCTGCCGTATCGCTGTAATGCAGAAAGGTAATGCTCTCAAGTGTGTGCCAAAAGAACTTAAGACTGAAAAATTATGCCGTACTGCTGTAAAGAAGTATGGCGTAGCGCTTCAGTATGTACCAAAAAAACTCAAAACCGAAAAGCTCTGCCAAATCGCTGTGGAAAATGTTGGTACAGCGCTTCAGTATGTACCGGAACATTTAAAAACAAAAGAGCTTTGCACTATCGCCATAGAAAAAGATACCATGGGTTATGCACTTCAGTATGTACCAGAAAAACTAAAAACAAAAGAACTCTGCTATATTGCTGTAAAAGGTGGTTATTCGGACTGGGCACTTTGTTATGTGCCTGAAGAATTACTAACTGAAGAACTCTGTAAAATCTCTGTAGCAAAGTATGGCGGTGCGCTTCAGTATGTACCGGAAGAACTAAAGACTGAAAAACTCTGTCATATTGCTGTGAAAAAGAGTGGTCATGCAATTAAATATGTACCAAAAATATTCAAAACCGAAAAACTCTGCCAAATCGCGGTAAAGAAGGATGGTTGGGTGCTTCAGGATATACCGGAGAAATTCAAAACTGAAAAGATTTACCAAATCGCAGTGAAGGAAAATAGCGCAGTGATTCAGTGTGTACCAAAAGCATTCAGAACAGCAAAACTCTGTCGTATTTCAGTAGAGGATGCTGGTTGGACTCTTCAGTATGTACCGGAAGAATTAAAAACCAAAGAACTTTGCCACATCGCGGTAAAAAAAGCCGGAATAGCTCTTAAGCATGTACCGGAGAAATTCAAAATAGCAGATCTCTGCCGTATCGCGGTGGAGAAGGACAGCAGAGCGATTGTCGCTGTACCCGAAGAAATCAAGGAGCAGATGAGTGATCAAGGGAAGATAAAAGTTTCTTCAGTGGCAGATAAAAGCTAAATCTTTTTCAGTATATCGCTATTTGACATACTGAAAAGTATATATTTGAAAATAAAGTATAGGGATCTTAACCAGAAAACAGCAAACCGTTTAATGGAGTGTGTAAGGAGTAAAATTATGAGCAAATATAAAGATTTATTAATCAGATTAAAAAACAAATTCGCCGGCATTAGGGTGATTAGGGTTCTTACGTTAATATGTATTTGGGTGATTGTAGTTTTTAGTGTATCATCAGCATCCCTAATTTTACGTTCTGCGATAGTGATGGATATTTTTATTGTAATGAATCTGCTTTTTGTAATTATGATTTTTCATATAATGACGTTATGTAGAAAAAATATGACAACGGACTTTTCTATATTTCATATACTGATATCGATTTTTATATTTTCTAACACAGCAGTGGTTAAAATGCCTGTTATATTGCTTGTTTTGAAGGAGGGCTCAGATCTTAATGACTGGGTGATAAGGGGTACTTCTTATCTTGTGGCTGGGACAGGAAATATCGTACACCTAATCGCAGGCTCTGCAGGTTTTTTATTAGCTTTTTCTTTTGTTGTTATAGTATTAAAGAGAACTGCCTATACTGTAGAAGTTACTGCAAGATTTTCTCTTGATAAAATGGCGAAGAATAGTATCTTAATCAATTCAGAGCTTGCCAGTTGCATAATAACAGAATATGAGGCAATGGAAAATAGAAAGAGACTTCAGAAAGAAGTAAATCTATATTCAGCAATTGATAGAGGATTTAATTACGTATCTGGATATTATAAAATAATAATACTTTCAATTTTTATCATAATTCTTGGAGGTATCTTAATTGAGATTCTGCATCACGGCGGAGAGATCTTTTCTGCAATAAAAATATATATTCCTCTTGCTATAGGAAGCGGCGTAATTTTTTTATTGCCTGTTTTACTGCTATCTATGACTGTGAGTTTTTATTTAAGAAAATCAGTTAATGAAGAGAAAAAAATACTATATCAAGATTTAAAACCTGTTAATGAAGAAATAATAAAAAAGATTAAGTCTATAAACCAAAACCTCAATGAAATGAAAATTATTCAAGATGATATAATACGGCTAGAAATTGGTTTGGGCTTAATACATCTGGTTGATGAATATTTTGAAAATAATTTGCTCAAAAGAATTTCATTGATACATAAAGAAATTGAAAGAGAGACAGGTATATGTATACCAAGAATACGTATAAGGGATAATATTAATCTAAAAGAATTTGAATACTCCTTTTATATATGTGGCAAAGAGATGATAAAATATGAAATTGAATATAATAAATATTTATGTATAGAAAATGGACGTGTAAAAAATAAGATTGATGGTAAATGTATTAAAGACCCTACTTTTGGTCTTCCAGCAATTCTAATAAATAAAGAACAAATAGAGGACGCTGTTGATGCTGGTTATATTGTTGCTGATGCTCAAGATATTATTTCAGTTAGTTTGCGTCATTTTATGAAAGAAAAATTATTTGAGATATTTACTTACGATAATTCAAAAAATTTATTAGAAAAAGTCTCCGAGTCAAATCCTTTATTAATTTATGATTGCTATTCAAAATATAGACATATAGAAATAAAAAGGATACTGAGCAAGATACTCGAAAAGAAGAAAAATTTGTTAGATATAGTGAAAATAATAGAATTGTTAATATTTTACGCAGATGAAAAGGATGATATTGATAAAATTACTGAGTTGATAATAAAAGAATTGCCACAACCTTTTACTCCTACTGCTTTTGAAGTTATTGAAGGTATTTTTGCAAAAGATATTAAGGAATACGGTTCTTTTGGAACAATTTCTCCTGCTGTAGTTAAATATCTTGAAGCCAAAAAGAGTAATGCTAAAACAAGTAAGGAAAAATAAGGTCTCTTTTTTATTTTTTGGTGAGGTTTTTATAAATTTAAGAGCATATATAAAGAAAGAGTTAATCAGTTATGAGACAAAAAATAAGAAGTTCTTTTGTAGGTTTACTTTGGTTTGATGAAAGGTATACAGATATAATAGATGCTAAGGGTGTGATAGCGTTTTCGGTAAGAGATGCTATCATGAAACAAACAGTATTACCTAAAGGGTCGCATGGGGAATATAAGTCAAAAAGATTTACAACGCCTAGAGCAAGAGTAGAGTTAAATGCTGGTATTGTTACACTTTCAATTGGTGAAGGGTGTCCAGAGTATATGATAGAAGAAGTTATTAAGTATTTTGGTTTAGGTAGGTACAGGTCAAAATTAAAAATAGTAAGAGCTTCTTTTTGGGATAAGAAATAGGTGTAGGTGTGTAAGAAATGGATAATATTAAAAGTAATTTAGTTAAAGCAGACATGCAAAAATTGAATAAGTTAGGGGAATTAGCTGGACAGGATAAGGATTTATATTATTGGATTGAGACAGAAATAAGAAAGATTCCAGAGTTAAGTGGTTTAGCAGAAGGTAGTTGGGTAGAGAATGGGTCATTGTGGGATATAATGTATGTTAGTATTAGGAGAACAAATATAGATAGTTATTTTATAATGGATGGGGAAAGATATGTTGGATTTATTGCTGGTGTAATTGCGACGAATTTGGATAGTAGGCAGTATGTTAGAAATATAAAAACATTTCAATTAGAAAAAGGCAGCAAAGGCAGTGATGTTAGGTATGAAGATATTTTAGAAAAAGTTAAAGAATATATAGCTGATTATTATTTGGTTTGTTGGAGTTCAATGATTAGTAATCTTGATGCAGTTAATGCATATAAGACATTTACAAAAAGGAATAAGGGGAAAATTGAGGAAACGATGGAAGGTATTAGGTTTGAAATAATGAGAGGATATAAGTGGATAGCCGGAAAGGGGTGGGAGCAAGAAAATGAGTGAGTTAGTTTATATTGGGTATAAGGGATAAGGATATAGACAAAGATAATTGGTATTGTATAAGTACATCTAATGAAAATGCTCCTGTTGATTTAAGGAAATCAAGCATATTTCTTATAATATAGAAACAGAAGGGTAAATTCCAAAGTAAATATAGCCGTAATTAAGGGCTACTTTGGCATCCTCTTTTCTTTAATATACTCAATCAGTCCGCCACACTCAGCAATTTCCATGATAAAATCAGGTATTTTGCTACAAGGATAAGTCTCGCCAGTGGTTTCGTTATAGATCTCCCCATTGATGTAATCAAGCTTGATGCAATTGCCAGTTTTGATTTTATTGGTTTCCTTGCATTCCACAGGTATTATACCTATATTGATGCAATTACGGTAGAAGATCCGTGCAAAATCCATTGCTACCACAAACTTTACACCCAGAGCCTTGAGCATCAGAGGCGCAGTTTCGCGACTGGAGCCTGAACCCAGGTTACGCTCAGCTACAAATATTTCACCTGGTTTGTAATTAGAGGCAAAATCCGGGTCTATGGGAGACATTGTATAAATCTTGGCGTCCTCTACTGTCCACTCAAGATAAGCGGGTGGTGAAATAATATCTGTGTTGATGTTATTGCCATATTTCCAAACTTTCTCGTACTGCATCTGCGTTGTCTCCTTTTAAATCACACGGGGATCAACAATCTTCCCTGTGATCGCTGCGGCTGCTACTGAAACAGAAGATGCCAGATAAACTTTGGATTTTTTGCTGCCCATTCTACCCAGGAAGTTGCGGTTTGTGGTGGAAATGCAGATTTCATCATCAGCCAGAGCGCCCGAATGGATACCCAGACATGCGCCACAACTTGAGGCGAGAATCACCGCGCCAGCATCTGCCAATATATCCAAAACCCCATCCTTTAGACAGCGGTTGTAAATCTCCCGAGATGCAGGGGAAACCAGCAAGCGTAAACCCTTTGCAATCTTCTTTCCTTTTAGGAGCTGAGCAGCTAAAAACAAATCGGTGTATCGTCCTCCGGTACAGGATCCTATGTAAGCCTGATCAATAACCACTGGTTCCATTTCCGTCAGATCAATAACATTGTCCACTTCATAGGGGCATGAAACTTGAGGAACAAGACTGGAAGAATCAAAAGCATAAACAGAGCTATACTCAGCATCAGGATCAGAATTGACCCAACTAAAATCCCCAGTCACACCAAATGCACGAAGATACTCAGCTGTAACGCTATCATATCCAATCAATCCTGCTTTTGCCCCAGCTTCCACTGCCATATTGGTAAGGCAAAGTCTTTCATCCATGTTCAGGTTGCTGACAGTGCTGCCGCAGTATTCAATTGTCTGGTAAGTAGCGCCGGAATGCCCTATCTCTTTTATAGTTCGCAAAGAAATATCCTTAGCCATTACAAGAGGAGCAAGCGAATTGTTCCACTCTATTTTAACTGTGCTCGGTATACGCATCCAGGTCTGCCCGGTAGCAAGAACACCTGCCATCTCAGTAGACCCAATCCCTGTGCCAAAACTCGCAAGAGCCCCATAGGTGCAGGAATGGGAATCAGTTCCCACGATCACTTCGCCTGGTAGAACATGTCCTTTTTCTACCATTACCTGATGGCAAGGGCCGCAAAACTCATAGTAATTTTTACAGTTGTTTTCTTTTGCCCAATCCCTTGTAAACTTTACAACATTAGCTTGTTTTTCGTTAGCAGGCGGTGTGTAGTGATCTGAAATGATTACTACGCGGCCAGGATCCCAAACTGTTGCTCCGAGTTCTTTAAGCCGGTCATCAATTTCTATTCTGGGACCCAGAACATCATCCATCATAGCCTTGTCTATGTTTACCCAAAAAATATCATCGACATTAACAGATGGCTGTCCAGCAGCTTTAGCGAGTATTTTTTGTGACATAGTCTTACTCATTTAACACCTTCTTAGATTTTATATAGTTAGAGCCCTAAAAAAGAGAGGCTGTTGTGCAACAGCCTCTTTATTGATTGATCAGTCAAGATAAACTGATTATTTTTTAGCTTCTTTAAAGTATTTTACAGCTCCAGAGTGCAGTTCAGCAGGAGCAACTCTTTGCATGGCTTCAATGGTCAAATCAGCTAACGAAGCATGAATATTTTTAAGATAACTAACATTCTCACCCATTGATCTAACAACTTTATAAATAACATCTTCTGGTACATCTGTGTTGGTAACTAAAATCAAGGTACCTGCAACTGTTGGGATATCTTCTTTCAAGAATGAATAAGTGCCCTTGGGGATTATTGTTTTATAAGTTCCTACTGCGGCATTTACTTTCTTAATAGCTTCTTCTGACATGGGCAGCAGAACAAGATCCATATTGATAGCAGCATCCACTACATGGCTGGAAGGCATTTGTATTAAGTTACTGTGCGATTGTATTCTATTATCCTTCATTAAATTGAGAGATGTGCCC
>Ga0123353_10001110_pt1 | contig 32767 bp, 23 predicted proteins | sample TergutLab28metaG_3_FD_92763 | JGI IMG/M metagenome (GOLD analysis project Ga0123353, IMG submission 92763) | Labiotermes labralis P3 segment gut microbial communities from Petit-Saut dam, French Guiana - Lab288 P3 | ecosystem: Host-associated > Arthropoda: Insects > Digestive system > Gut ... | reverse complement strand
GCGCCGTGAAATTGTTGAAGCGCGTCTCGATGTCCGGGCCGTCCGCGACCGAGAACCCCAGCCGCGCGAAAATCGCCGCCGTCTCCTCCATCACGCGCGAGACGGGGTGTTTCTTCCCCAAGGTGCGCCAGCGGCCGGGGAGCGTGTAGTCAAAGGCCGGCGCATCCTTCGCCACGGCCGATGTAACCGCAAGCTGCTTCTCCGCCAACGCCGCCTCCAGCGCCGCCCGCCACGCCTGCACGCTTTTGCCGAACGCCGGCCGCTCGTCCGCCGGGACGTCCTTCATCTGCCTCACGATGGCCGGGATCAACCCGTTCCGCCCGAGGTAGCGCACGCGTATCTGCTCCACGCCCGCCGCATCCGCCGCCGCCGCAACCTCCTCCAGCGACCGCGCCCGCTGGTCATCCAATTCCGCAAGAGTCATAACTGTCCCCTGATTTCCGTCAAAAAGAAAACGCACACTATACAGGAAACCCGCAGCGGAATCAATTGCCCATTCGCCATTATCCGCGCCCCACGCTCCACGCTTGCCTTGCCCTACGGTTTGTGGCACAATACGGCCCCTCATGGACACATCAGGATCGGTCATCACCATCGAGGCGCTGGCGAAAGTCAATTTGACGCTGGAGGTGCTGGGCAAGCGGCCAGACGGGTATCACGCGCTGAGGAGCATCGTGGTGCCGGTGTCGCTGTCGGACACCCTCACGCTGACGCTGACGGGGGCGTATGCGCAGGTGGCGCTGGGCGTGTCGGCGGAGGGCGTGAGCCTCGCGGGGCTCGGGCCGACCGAGCAGAACCTGACGGTGCGTGCGGCGCGGCTCATCCAGGCGCGCTACCGCGTGGACGCGGGCGTGCGCATCCACATCCGCAAGCGCATCCCCATCGGCGGCGGCCTGGGCGGGGGGAGCGCGGACGCCGCCGCCGCCATCCGCGGCCTCAACCAGCTGTGGGGGCTGGGGCTGGCGCGCGGGGAGATGATGGAGCTCGGGGCGGAGGTCGGGAGCGACGTGCCCGCGCTGGTGCACGGCGGCGCGGTGCTGATGGAGGGCCGCGGGGAGTTCGTAACGGGGCTGTTCGAGGGGGCCGCGCCGGAGGCCTGCGCAGGGTTCTGGCTGGTCCTCGCGAACCCGGGGGTGCACTGCCCCACCAGAGAAGTTTTCAAAAGATGGAAACCGGACTTGACACCAGACCCCCACTTCCTGCATACTATGCGGTCTTTCGTCCGGTCGGGTCAGGTGTCGGAGGCGGCAGGCGTGTTGTTCAACGGTTTGCAGCAGGGCGTGTTTGCGTCTTACCCCGAGGTGGCGCGGACGGCGGCGCGGCTGGCGGCGGCCGGGTGCCTGGGGGTCCTGCTCTCGGGGAGCGGCGCGTCGGTCTTCGGCCTTGTTCGTGATGAGGCCCACGGGCAGGAAGTGCTGCAAAGGCTGGGTAAGGGCCTGTGGAGCGCGTTGGTTCATACTTGCCTGGTGGTGTAATGGCAGCACAAAAGACTTTGACTCTTTCAGAGGTGGTTCGAGTCCACCCCGGGCAACCATTGTGAGTGGGTAGTGAGGAGTGGCGAGCGAGGGGGGCGCCCCCGCCACGCAAACGGAACGTTGTGATGATTGTTTTTTCTGGGACAGCGAACAGGCCTCTGGCCGAACGGATGATGACGTACCTGCAGGGTACGCTGGGCAATGCCGTCATCCGCACGTTCTCGGACGGCGAGACGCACGTGAAGATCGTCGAGAACGTGCGCGGCAGCGATGTGTTCATCGTGCAGCCCATCTGCACGCGGCCGAACGAGATGCTGATGGAGCTGCTCATCATGATTGACGCGGTGCGGCGCGGCTCGGCGCGGCGCATCACCGCCGTCATCCCCTACTACGGCTACGCGCGCCAGGACCGCAAGGACCAGCCCCGCGTGCCGATCACCGCGAAGCTCGTGGCCAACCTGCTGGTGGCCGCGGGCGCGGACCGCATCCTGGCCATGGACCTGCACGCCCAGCAGATACAAGGCTTTTTCGATATCCCCGTTGACCACCTGCACGCCGCGCCGGTCATGGTGAAGTACCTGCGCGAGAAGATGAGGCTGGACAGGCTCGTCGTTGTGTCGCCCGATACCGGAGGGGCGAAGACGGCCTACAGCTACTCGCAGTTGCTCGGCACCGGCCTGGCGATTGTGGCGAAACAGCGGTTGGGAGAGGCGGAGGTGGATGCCTTCAGCGTTGTGGGCAACGTTGAGGGCTGTGACGTGATCATGGTTGATGACATGACCACAACCTGCGGCACGTTGTGCGCGGCAGCGAAAATCCTCAGGGAGAAGGGCGCGCTGTCCGTCAGGGCAGCCGTAACCCATATCCCCCTGACGGACAAAGGCGTCGAGCGCCTGAAATCGGACCCGGGCCTGGACGAGCTGGTGGTAACGGACACGATCCCCCTGCGGGACGACCTCGACCCCCGCTCCCTGCCGGTGAAGATCACGGTGCTCTCGGTCGCCGAGCTGCTGGGCGAGGCGGTCCTCAGGATCCATCGAGACCAGTCCGTGAGCTCGCTCTTCCACCATGAAGAGGTGTAAGGGCCCCTCGCGGACTTGAACAGCCCGTGTGCAGATTTGAGATCGGGGCGGGTGCCCTGAGTGGGGGTCTGCCGCACGGGACAGAAGAGAAGGACAAGAAATGTCGAACGAAGAGATTAGACTCAACGCCGAGCTGCGCGACGCCTCCGAACAGGGGTCGAGGCCAGCCGGCCGTTTGCGCCGCGCGGGGCTGATCCCCGGGGCGGTGAGCAGGATCGGGGGGGGCACCTCGCTGGTGAAGTTTGATGCGCACACGTTTATCATGGCGCTGCGCCACCACGCCAGCGAGCACGTGCTCGTAACCCTCCTGCTGGACGACCAGGCCGTGCCCGCGCTCATCCGAGAGGTGCAGCGCCACGTGCTGACCGGCAAACCCATCCATGTGGACTTCGGCGAGATCTCGCTCACCAAGCGGATCCGCGTCTCCATCCCCATCCATCTGATGGGCGAGCCAGAGGGCGTCAGGCTCGGCGGCTGCGTGCTGGAGCAGACGCTCCGCGCCGTCGAGGTGGACTGCCTGCCGACGGACATGGTCGAGCGGTTCGAGGTGGACGTGTCCGCGCTCAAGCAGGCGCAGTCGCTGTTCGTGCGCGACCTGCTGCTGGGCGACAAGTACACCGTTACCACCCAGCGCGACCTGCCCGTGGCCAGCGTGGTCAGCGTCGCGGCGGAGGAAACCGCAACGACGGCCGAGGGCGAGGCCTCCGCGGCCTCAGCCTCCCCGGAAGTGATCGCCAAGGGCAAGAAGGAAGAGGCCGGCGCAACCGCCGCCGCTCCCGCAAAGAAGTAACCGGGAAGGCACGACCGCGTGAAAGTGATTGCGGGACTGGGCAACCCCGGCGAGGCCTACGCGAACACCGCCCACAATGTCGGCTTCGACGTTGTGGGGCTGGTCGCGCGGCGGCTTGATGCCGCGTGGTCCAACAGCCCCAGGTTCAGCGCCCGGACGGCGCGCGCGGCCTATGCCGGGCAGCCGCTGGTGCTGGTCTGCCCGCAGACCTACATGAACCTGAGCGGCACGAGCGTCGCGCCCCTGATGAGGTACTTCGGCTGGACGCCGGAGGACCTCACCGTGGTCTCCGACGACGCCGACCTGCCCCTGGGGCGCCTGCGCGTGCGGGGCTCCGGCGGAAGCGGCGGCCACAGGGGCCTCGCCTCGATCATCGAGGCGCTCGGCACCGACGGCTTCAGCCGCGTCAGGGTCGGGGTCGGCCGCGAGGACGACCCGCGCCGGGACCTGGCCAGCCAGGTGCTGGCCAAGCTCGACGAGGCCCGGCGCGCAACCCTCGGCAAGGCCGCCGAGACCGCCGCCGACGCAGTCATGTGCCTGATCGGACAAGGATTGAACGAGACGATGAACCGGTTCAACGGATGGGGCGCCGAAACGCCCAAGGACGTGGACACGGCAATGAGGACGGAAAATTCACCATGAAGAAATACGACGGATTATTCATCTTCGCCGCGATGGCGAAGGATGAGGTTTTGGATACTCAGATTGAGAAGGCGAGCGCGGAAATCACGCGCCTCTCCGGCAAGGTGCTGGGCGTGGACGCGCTCGGCAAGAAGGTCTTCGCGCGGCCCATGAACAAGCGCGACAGCGGCGTGTATGTGAAGATACGCTTCGAGATGGCCCCCGCGCAGGTCGCCGCGCTCAAAGCGCGCTACCAGCTGCTGGAGGACTTCTTCCGCGTGCAGATCCTGGTCGTGGACGACCGCCGCGAGGCGGTCATCGCCCAGCAGGCGGAGCAGGAGCGCATCCGCGAGGCAACCCGCGAGGCAACCCGCGAGGCCGCCCGCGCCGCCGCCGAGGCGGAGCGCACCGCCGCCAGCCAGGAGCCCGCCGGGGAGGACAACCCGCAGGAGGAAGAGGCCTAAGCCTCAAACACAGGGAGAAAGGACGGCCACGATGCCATCGTTCAACAAAGTGATTCTCATGGGCAACCTGACGCGGGACCCCGACCTCAGGAGCACCCCCTCCGGCCTGCACGTCGCCAAGCTCGGCCTCGCCGTCTCGGAGATGCGCAGAGACCCGTCCACCGGCGAGCAGAAAGAGACCGCCTGCTTCGTGGACGTGGAGGTCTGGGACAAGCTGGCCAGCCTGTGCGGGCAGTACCTCTCCAAGGGGCGCCCCGTGCTGGTCGAGGGCCGCTTGCGGATGGACGAGTGGACCTCGAAGGAGGGCGAGAAGCGCAGCCGGCTTGTCGTCCGCGCCGACGCGGTCAAGTTCCTCGGCGCCCCGCCGCCTAAGGCCGCCTCAGGCGACGCCGCGCCGCAAGCGCCCGCCGCGCCCGCGAGGGCCGCGGAGGACGCCCCCGCCGACCTCGCCCACGACGACGAGCAACTGCCGTTCTAGAAACCAACCAGTGATTCAAATCAGGAGACACGTTTTATGCCAATGAAGAAACAGAAGAGGCCGTCGCGGGACTACCGCGACCGCGACTACGACAACTCGCCGATGCGCAAGCGCGTCGTGCTGGACCCCAACACGCTCATAGACGAGAATGACGTCGAGAGCCTGCGCCGGTTCGTAACCGAATACGGCAAAATCATCCCCGCGCGCATCTCGGGCGTTACCGCCATGCAACAGCGGCAAATCAAGCGCGGCGTCCGCCGTGCGCGTAACATGGGCCTGATGGCCTAACCAGAGAGGACCCCAAACGATGGCTACCGAAATGATGTTGTTGTCAGATGTCGAGCACCTCGGCAAGGCCGGCGACGTGGTGAAGGTCAAGGCCGGGTTCGCCCGCAACTACCTCCTCCCCAAGGACCTGGCCGCGCCTGTCTCGAAGCACGCGCTGCGCCGCCTCGAGAAACTCCGCAAGGAGCGCGAGGACCTCGCCCGCATCCAGCTGGCCGAGGCCAAGGACAAGGCCGCCAAGCTGGGCAAGGCCTCCATCACGATCCGCGAGCGAACGGTTGACGGCACGCGCCTCTACGGCTCCGTGCACGCCGCCGACATCCTCCAGGCGATCGAGACGGACGGCAAGGTCGCGCTGGACAAGAGCCAGCTCGTCCTGCCCGAGCCCTTGAAGGAAACCGGGTCGTTCGACATCCAGGTCAAGCTCCACCCCGACGTCTCCTGCACCGTCAAGGTGTGGATTGTGGAAGGGTAAAGCGTCGTGTAATCAGGAATGAGAAAGGAGGGATTAGGAATGGATTCACGTCGCATGATATTCAATTCCTAGTCCCTGTTTTTTGATTCCTCATTCTTTTCCCTCATGCCTCGCCGTACCCCCACCCCCCCGCCCGCCGCGCCCGCCGCCGCGCTCCGCGCGCCGCCCAACAGCCTCGAGGCCGAGCGCGGCGTGTTGGGGTCCATCCTGCTCGATGTCGTCCAGAACGACAACCGCGTGCTGGACCTCTGCCTCGAAAACGGGATCACCTCGGAGGCGTTCCTCTCGGGGCAGCACCGCCTGATTTTCGAGACCCTCTCCGAGATGGCCCGCGCAGGGGTGGCGATTGACCCGCTGCTGCTCTGCAACCGCCTGAGAGAGATCAACCGCCTTGAGGCGATCGGCGGCGCGGCGACCATCCAGGCGCTGATTGACGGCACGCCGACATCCGCCCACTCGGAATACTACATCGGCATCCTGCGCCAGAAATTCCTGCTCCGCAAAATCATCGCCGCCGCGCAAGACGCGGAGAAACGGTGCTACGACGAGGCCGTCAACGCCGACATCATCCTCGGCGAGGTCGAGCAGCATTTCCTCGGCATCTCGGAAAAGAACAACGCCTCGCTGCTGTCGTGGCCGCAAGCCATCCACAGCACGATGGCGCAGATCGAGAAACTGTTCAACCTGGGCAAGGGCGCGCTCGCCGGGCTCCCGACCGGCTTCGCCAACCTCGACCGGAAACTGCAAGGCCTGCGCAATGGCGAGATGATTGTGCTGGCCGCGCGCCCGTCCATGGGCAAGACCTCGCTGGCGATGAACATCGCGGAATGTGTCGCGCTGGGCCGCGACATCTACAAGTGCCCCATGAAAGGCGACCGCCACCGCCCGCACGCGGTCGCGGTGTTCTCGCTCGAGATGTCCACCGACTCGCTGGTCAAGCGTATGCTGTGCGGTCTGGCGGGCGTGCCCAGCCATCAGATTGACCAAGGCATCGGCAACCGGAAAGAGCAGCACGGGAAATTGACCCAGGCGGCATCCGAGCTTTCCAAGGCGCCCATCTATGTGGATGACGCGGGCGGCCTCGACGTGATGGATATGCGGGCCCGCGCGCGCCGCCTCAAGAAACGCTACAACATCGAGCTGGTCGTCATTGACTACCTCCAGTTATGCCACAGCCGCGAGGCCGCCAAGCAGGGGCCCTACATCGAGATCTCGCAGATTTCCAGCCAGATCAAGGCCATGGCCAAGGAGCTCAACGTCCCGGTCATCGTGTTGAGCCAGCTGAGCCGCGCCCCCGAGCAGCGCGGCGGGAAGCCCAAGCTCTCCGACCTCCGCGACTCCGGCGCCATCGAGCAGGATGCCGATGTCGTGCTGCTGCTCCGCCGCCCCTGCAAGATCGAGGGGGCAGAGGGCTCCGAGGACGAGCGCCTCGCGATCGTTGACGTGGCCAAGCACCGCAACGGCCCCACGGGCGAGGTCCGCCTCAACTTCAGCGAACAGGTTACCCGCTTCGAAGACCGCGACGACCACACCAGCGATGCTGGACACCCCTAACCCGAGCGAGCCCCATGGACAGCGCGTATCCCGCCTCCTCATGACCAAGACCGACTACACAACGCTCTGTCATGCGCTCCGCACGACCGGGCATTACGAGACACCGCCGGCGGCGCGCCCCGCGCGCCCCGCGCGCAAAAGCGTGCTGCACAGTATCCGCTGCGCCAAGGTCATCGCCCTCGACATCATCTGGCGGTGCAGCTGGTGGAACCTGTGCGGCAGGCTCAACGAGGAAAGCTGGGCGCGGGCCTGCATGGCCTCCGTCAACTTCGCGGAAGCGCTCGGCGCCGTCATCACGCTTGAGGGCTTCGGGCAACGCGCCGCGCACGAAGGGGCTGTCGTCTATGTCGCCAACCACATGAGCACCTTCGAGACCATGGTGCTCCCCGCCATCCTGGTCCCGTTCGGGAACCTCGCGATTGTGCTGAAGAAAAGCCTTGCGGACATCCCCGTCGTCGGCAAGGCCGCCCTCACGGTCGGCTGCATCGCCGTAACCCGCAAGAACGTGCGCGACGATTTAAGGGCCGTGCTGGAGCAAGGCACGCTCAAACTCGCGAACGGTCAGTCCGTGCTGATTTTCCCGCAAGGCACGCGCCAGTCCGTGTTCGATGCCAAGCGTTTCAACTCCCTCGGCGCGAAGCTCGCCGAGCGCGCTAACGTCCCGCTCGTGCCGATCGCCGTGCAGACCGATTTCCAGGAGACCGGCAAATGGGTGCGCGACTTCGGCCCTGTTGACCCCTCGCGCCCTGTCCGCTTCACCTGCGGCCCTGTCCTCCCGCCCGGGCTCGGCACAAAAAAAATGCACGAGCAGAGCGTCGCCTTCATCGCTGGGCAGCTTGCGGCCTGGGGCCTCCCTGTCGCCTAAGGCAGGGGGGGCGCGTGCGGTGTCTCAATAATAGGGATTGCAACTTCTGCAAGGTCATGTTAAAGTTATCCGATGAATGGACTGTTCTTGTCTTGACCCTTGCGTTATTTTCATGGACGGGCTGTTCGGGTTTTCGTTTATTTTCTGTATGGGAGGGAAAGGGTTTCAGTCTGCCCGGTAATCGTGTTGATGACTCAATCTAACGTGGATCTTGTGCTGGCGGGGGTGGCGGTGCTGGTGGCGGCGGCGTTGCAGGATATGATCCCGGCGACGCGGCTGGTGCCGGTGAAGTGGCCGTTCCTGCCGGCGGTGGCGTTGTATTATGCGCTGGCGGGGCCGGTGGTGGTGGCGCTGACGGTGGCGGTCTGGGCGGGGATGCTGACGGATGCGCTGGGGGGGCTGCCGATGGGCGGGACGTGTGTGCTTTTGGTGCTGACGGGCCTTGGGGCGCGGCAGTTGCGGGGGCCTCTCGGGGGGCTCGGGGGAGGTTTCCGGGGGGCGGTGCTGGGGGCCGCGGGGGCCTCTCTGCAGCAGGTGTGGGTCTGGCTGTGGGTCGGGGGGTCGGCGGGGGTGTCGGGCGCGGAGATGCTGCGGCTTGCAGGTGTGTCCGTGGGAGCGGGGGCGGTGCTGGGCGGCGTGGTGTTTGGGGTGCTGGGGGCGCTCGCAGGTGGCCTGCGGCCGCCGGCGAGGAATGAGGGATGACGGGCGTTGATTGCTGATTGGAGCGAAGCGACTGACGATGGAGCATTACGGGGAAAAGAGGCGGGTTGGCGGCTGGCGGGTGGCGCTGTTGGCTTTGCTTTTTGCCTGGGCGGTGGTGTTCCTGGCGCAGGCGTTGCATGAGGTGCAGGTGGTGCAGTCGTCGGAGTTGTCGCAGGGGCATGAGCGGCAGAGTATCCGCAGGGTGCAGGTGCCGGGGCAGCGGGGGCGCATCTTTGACCGTAACGGGATTTGCCTGGCGGAGAACCGCGCGAGCTATTGCCTGGCGTATTATGTGGGGGAGCTGCGGCAGAAGGGGCAGTGGATCCACACCATCAATGCGGTGAATGAGGATATTGACCGCTTGGCGGGGGTGCTGGGCGTGCCGCGGATGATCTCGTATGCGGCGGTGTCGAACCATGTCGTTACGAGCCTGCCGATGCCGCTGCTGGCGTGGCGTGATGTGGATGAGCGTGCGCTGGCGCGGTGGGCGGAGCGGGCGGAGGAGTTCCGGGGGGTGGATGTGTATGTGCAGTCGGAGCGGTCGTACCCGCAGGGGCCGCTGGCGGCGCATGTGCTGGGGTATGTGGGGCGCGACCGGCCCAAGTCGCGGCCGGATGATGAGCGGACGCATTTCTATCTGCCGGAGCTCGTCGGTGTGAATGGCGTGGAGAAGGAGTATAATGACTGGCTGACCGGGGAGCTGGGGGAGCAGTTGATCCGTGTGGATGCGCGGGGGTGCAAGCATAAGACGTGGCAGGGGCGGCATGAGAAGGCGGGGAATGATTTGCGCCTGACGCTGGATGCGCGGCTGCAGTGGGCGTTGGAGCATGCGTTGCGGGGCCTGCGCGGCGCGGGGGTGGTGGTGGACCCGCGCAATGGGGAGGTGCTGGCGATGGCGAGCGCGCCGTCGTTTGACCCGAATGGGTTCTTGCCGAAAATCTCGCGGGAGTTGTGGGAGCGCCTGAATGAGGATGAGGCGCGGCCGCTCTTTAACCGTGCGGCGATGGGGCGTTATGCGCCGGGCAGCACGTTTAAGCCGGTAACGGCGCTGGCGGCGATGATGGCGCCGGGGTTCTCGCCGGAGGCCGAGCATCAGTGTGATGGCGCGTTCGTGCTGGGGACGATGCGGCTGAGGTGCTGGAACACGTATGGGCATGGGGCGATTTCGCTGAGGCGGGCGATTGAGCAGTCGTGCAACAGTTACTTCTGCCACCTGGGGAACACGGTCGGGTATGGTGCGATTTATGAGCAGGCGCGGCTGTTGGGGCTGGGCGCGAAGCTGGGGATTGATTTGCCGTCGGAGAGCGCGGGGCTGTTGCCGTCGGAGGAGTGGAAGCTGAATGCGATGCGCGACAGGTGGCGGCCGGGGGATACGTGTCAGGTGGCTATCGGGCAGGGGCTGCTGCTGACGACGCCGCTGCAGATGGCGGTGCTGACGGCGACGATCGCGAACGGCGGGACGCTCTACTGCCCGCACCTTGCGGTGCGTGAGTCGCCCGAGGTGATCCGCACCATCGCGTGGTCGCCTCAGGCGGTCGAGGCGGTTCATGCGGGGATGCACGATGTGGCGGCGCTGGGCACGGGGCGGCGCGTGCAGATCCGTGGGACGGAGGTGTCGGCGAAGACGGGGACGGCGGAGGTGGACGTGGCGGGGCGGCGGCAGAAGAATGTGTGGGTAACGGCGTTTGCGCCGTCGGATGCGCCGCGCGTGGCGGTGGCGATCGTGGTGGAGGACGGGGTGTCGGGCGGCCTGACGGTTGCGCCGCTGGTGCGCGAGGTGCTGCTGGCGGCGTTCGGGGAGCCGGCGGGTGCGGCGGGCGGCGGGCCTGCGGTGTCGGATTTTGTGGGGGGCGACTGATGCTGAAGGCTGTGTTCGCTCGCTTGCGTTTGTTTAACCCGTTGCTGTTCGCCTGTATGGCGGTGCTGATTGCGGTGGGGGTGCTGTTCATTTACAGTTCGTGTTCGGTGCGCGAGAACCCGAAGCTGCACGCGCAGTACATGGAGCATGCGGTGGCGGGGGTGCTGGGGCTGGCGGTGTATGCGGTGGCGGCGGGCGTGAATTATCGGCGTGTGCTGAAATGGGGCTGGCTGGCGTATGCGGGGGCGCTGGTGCTGCTGGCGCTGGTGCTGGTGATGGGCGAGACGCTGATGGGCGCGAAGCGGTGGCTGTTCGGCATCCAGCCGTCGGAGGTGGCGAAGCTGCCCATCATCATGGTCCTGGCGTGGCTGTACGGGCGCAAGGGTGCGCGGCGCGGGGCGGGGGCGTTTTTCCTGACGGGGGCGCTGGTGGGGCTGCCGATGGCGCTGATCCTGTTCCAGCCGGACTTGGGCACGGCCATGGTGCTGGCGCCGACGGTGGTGTGCATGATGTTTGCGGCGAATGTGGCGCCGCGGCTGCTGTGGGTTACGCTGCTGGTGGCGGTGGTCGGGGCGGGGCTGCTGTTCGGGGCGATCTATGCGGCGGAGAAAGTCGAGATGCCGCAGGAGCGGCGCGAGGCGTTGCTGCGGGCGACGTGCCTGCGCGCCCACCAGTTGCGGCGGCTGCAGGTGTTCATGTTCCCGGATATGGATTTGCACGGCAGCGGCTACAACCGGCGGCAGTCGGAGATTGCCGTGGGGTCGGGGGGCCGCTGGGGCAAGGGTTATCTGAAGGGCGAGCTGTATATGCTGGGCTACCTGCCCCCGTCGGTGCAGGCGAACGATTTCATTTTCGCGGTGCTGGCCGAGGAGGCCGGCTTCGCGGGATCATTAACGGTGCTGCTCCTGTTCCTGGCGCTGATGTGGGCCGGGCTGTGGGTGGCGTTTCGATGTAGGGATGACAGCGGACGGCTGTTCTGTGTGGGTGTGGTCGCGTTGGTGTTCAGTCATATGTTCATCAACATCGCCATGACAATCGGACGGATGCCGATCACGGGGTTGCCGCTGCCGTTCATCAGTCACGGGCGGACGTTTCTGCTGACCATGATGGCGGCGTTGGGTCTCGTCCAGAGTGTGTCCATGTATGGGCGCGAGGAAGAACCGAGGTATTGAATCGGGATGAAGAGCGAGGAGGGACGGTTATGTTAAAACCGCTCACGGAGAGTATAGTGAATAAGGTGTTGAGTCTGTTTAAGCGGGATGTGTCGAAGCGCGAGATCGTTGTCAACGCGGAGGGCTTGGAGACGCGCGTGGCCGTTATTGAGAACGGGCGCGTGGAGGAGTTTCAGGTGGAGCACCCGAACGAGGAGCGCCTCGTCGGGAGCATCTACAAGGGGCGCATCCAGAACCTGGAGCATGACCTCCAGGCGGCGTTCGTGGACATCGGCCTGAAGAAAAATGCGTTCCTGCATTATTGGGACATGATCCCTGATGATGACAGCCGCCTGGATGACAATGACGACGACGACGCGCGCCCGTCGCGGCGCAAGCGCGTGTCGAGCGAGGAGATCGCCAAGCGTTTCCCCCCGGGGACGGAAATCGTGGTGCAGGTAACCAAGGGCCCCATCGGCACCAAGGGCCCGCGCGTAACCGCGAACCTCAGCCTGCCCGGGCGGTACCTCGTGATGATGCCGGGGACGCACCTGCGCGGGGTGTCGCGCAAAATCGGGGACTCTGTCGAGCGCCAGCGGCTGAAGAAAATCCTCGACCGCATGCCGCTCCCCGATGAGGCCGGGCTGATCGTGCGTACCGTCGGGTCGAGCGCGGGCAAACGCTCGTTCGTGCGGGACCTTCGCAACCTGATGGAGTCGTGGAACGAGCTCCAGAAGAACATCAAGACGCTGGCGACGCCCTCGTGCGTGTATCAGGAGCCGGACCTCATCGAGCGTATTGTCCGCGACTGGCTCACCGAGGATATTGACTGCGTTACGATTGACAGCCTCGAGGCCTATATGCGTATCCGCGAGGTCGCCGCGCGCATCTCGCGCCGCGCCAAGGGCATGATCCGCCACTACGACGGCCCGCGCTCGATTTTCGAGCACTTCGGCGTGGAGCGTCAGCTCGAGGAGACGTTCCGCCGCAAGGTGCTGCTCAAAGGCGGCGGCTACCTCATCTTCGACGAGACCGAGGCCCTCATCGCCATTGACGTGAACACGGGGCGGCATCGCGGCAAGGGCACGCAGGAGGAGGCCATCTTGGAGGTGAACCTGGAGGCCATTGAGGAGGTCGCGCGGCAGTTGCGCTTGCGGAACATCGGCGGGCTCGTTGTGCTGGACCTGATTGACATGAAGTCCCGCAAGCACCAGAACGCTGTCTATAAGGCCATGAAGCTGGCCTTGAAGCGCGACCGCGCGCGGACGAACGTGCTGGCGATTTCGGAGCTCGGCCTCATGGAGATGACGCGCCAGCGGCAGGAGGAAAGCCTGTTGTCGCAGATGTACTCCGACTGCCCTTACTGCCGCGGCCGTGGGCTGGTGAAGTCGCCGCTGGCCTTGAGCGTGGACATCCAGCGGCAGATCGGCACGCTGATGAAGAAGGGGGTCAGGGCAGGCAGCGACGTCAGTCTGCAGGTCGTCGTCGCGCCCAGCGTGCTGGAGCGGTTGCGCAAGGAAGACGAGGCCTTCCTCATCGAGCTCCAGCGCAAATACGACGGCAAGCTGGTCTTTAAGTCCGAGATGTACCGCCACCCTGAATCCTTCTCCATCGCCGATGCCGCGACGGGCAACGTCCTCTACTCCATCGGCGACGTCAAGACCCAGTAACGCCCGGCAGGGGCGCATGCGGCAACCCCGTGCCAACACCCTGGCGCGGGGTTGCTTTGTCTTGCTTCACTGGCCTCGTCATGAGGCTGATTTGCCCCTTGCGTTTTTATGGGGGAGGGCGGTCAATCCGCTCGACAAATCGGCTGAAATCAGCGAAGATAGCTCTGTTTTTTTTGGGAGTGATCCGGCTGAGACAAGGAGCGCTTGTAATGATGGCTAACGAGACGATTATGATTATCGAGGATGAGGCGGATATCCGCGAGCTCCTCCGGTATAATATGGTGCGCGAGGGGTACATCGCCGTTACGTGTGCGTCGGCTGAAGAGGCGCGGGACTGGTTGAAGAAAAAACTGCCTGACCTCATCCTGCTCGACCTGATGTTGCCCGGGACGGACGGGTTTGCGTTCTGCCGCGCGTTGCGGGGTGTCGAGCGCACGGCGAAAGTGCCTGTGATTATGGTAACCGCGCGAGACGAGGATGCGGACATCGTGGCGGGGCTGGAGGTCGGGGCGGATGATTACGTTACGAAGCCGTTCAGCGCGCACATCCTTGCCGCGCGGGTCAAGGCTGTGCTGAGGCGCCGGGCGGTTGAGCCGGAGGATGCCAGCGATGTCCTGAAACGCGGCCCGTTCGAGATTGACCGCACGCGCCACACGGTTGCCGTGGGCGGGAAGCCCGTTACCCTGACGTTGAGCGAATTCAAGGCGCTGGATCTTTTTGTGCGCCGGCCGGAGATCGTGTTCTCGCGCTATCAGATTGTGGACGTTGTCCATGGCGAGGATTATGCCGTAACGGATAGGTCGGTGGACGTGCTGATTGTCGGGCTCCGCAAGAAGCTGGGTAAGTTCAGCGATTTGATTGAGACCGTGCGCGGCGTGGGCTATCGGATGAAGCTCTAGCGTGCTGCGATGGGTTGCGCGGGGCCTGTCATCCCCTTTGCTTCTACTTCAGGAGGATCAGCGTGCCGGTGTCGAGGCGGGTGAGGCGGATGTCTGAGAAGGTTGCGGCCTGGAACATCTTCGGGCTTGTCTGGGGCAGGCCGCACACGGCCATGCCGACGCAGAGGTTGCGGTTGAATGCGTTGCCTGTGTCCGCAACCTCATGCAGCGGCACCCACGGTTCGGGGAGGCCGGTGGCTTCGCGGTAGGCGAAGAAGAAGGTGCCTTTCACGCGCTTGACCCGCAGGTAGAACGGGTTGATGAACGGGCCGTCCAGCGGGTGTGCGTCGGAGATGAGCGTCTCCGGCGGGATGCGCTGCTTGACGCTGAATCGCCCGGGCGTGCCCGTGGAGGCGATGCCGAAAACGGACAGGAAGGGCGAGCCGACTGGGAGCGCGTTGCGCACCATCAGCATGGCCTTGCCGTTGGGCCGGAGCGGGTCAATGTCCATGTCCACCTTGGCCTCGAAGGCGAAGTCGCCTCTGACGGGCTGCCAGACGTAATGGAAGTTTTCGTTGCTCCCGTCCATGTCGCCGCCCGTGTAGTTGATGGTGATGGAGCTGTCGTTCGCGTCCCGTGTGTGGTTGCCGAGGCGTGCTGTGGTGGTGTTGTTGTTGAAGGTGCGGCCTTGCCATTCACCTGTTGTCTGGAACACGCCGTCCTCGGCGGGCAGGGGGAGCGGCAGGAGCTGCGTGGTGGGGATCAGGGTGCGGGGCAGTGCGCCGCCCCATTCGAGTTTCATCGCCTTGACGCCTCCGCCTTGGAAGTAGTCCACGCGGAGCAGGTGCTCGCCGGCGGTGAGCGGGACGGTGGCTTGGTCGGTGGCGGCCCCGCGGGAAATCCAGTTGTTGATGACGCATACGCCGTTGATGCTGACCGCGACGCCGTCGTCGCTGGTGGCGTAGAGCGTCCAGTTGCCTGTGAAGGGCACGATGAGTTTGCCGTACCACACGATGCGGATGTTTTCCCCGGAGCTGGGGATGTCTGGGCGGATCGGGGTTGCGGCGGCAGCGATGTTCCAGTCGGGGGCCGGCTCGACGAATGTTCCGGCGAGGCCTTCGCTGGGGTTGTACACGGTAGCATAGTTGGTGTAGTAGGCGGCGGTCAGGCCGGTGCCGTTCCCCGGCAGATAGGGGATGATGGGGTAGTCGTCCGAATATGCGAACGTTTCGTTGGCGTTGTCCATGCGCACGGCGGCGATGCGGTAGAGCGTGTGCTGGCCGACGGGCGGGGCTGTGTCGGTGAAGGTGAGGTTCGGCGTGTCGAGGAGGTCGGTCCAGGTCTCGCCGCCGTCGGTGCTGCGCTGGACGCGGTAGAAGTCCTGCTGGTTTCCCGTCTCCCAGTCCATGCGGATGCCGTCGTTCTGGAGGGTCAGGCTGGCCGACAAGGGGGCCCTGAATACGGGGGAGCCCGCGTCGGGGTCCCAGCCGTACAGCTCGAGCTCGGCGATGTTGCCGTGGAACTGGTCTGCGTCCGGCCGTTGCATGAAGACGTATTGGAACGCGTCGCGGTTCACCGTCGGCTGGGCAATGAATTGGTGGGCCGTCGCGTCTGCGAACGTCGCCAGCCGCGTGAAGTCGCTGGTGTAGTCGGGGTTGTTCGAGCCGCGCAGCTCGACGCCGTTGAGCCGGTAGATGCCCTCCGGCGCGTCGGGGCGCGCCGCGTGGCGCATGAAGTGGATGTGGTAGGGCTTGCCGAGGTTCACGCCGATGGCGGGGTTGCGGGAGTCGATGTTCACGAACGTGTCCGTGCTGTTGTCGAACATGGCATAGACTTCCCACTCGGGATTGTTCTCGTAGGTGTCGCCCATGCCGAGCAGGGACATCCCCGGCTTGATTTGCGTGAGGTCGTTCTCGTCGCGCTCGATACGCACGCCCGTGGCGTAGATGACATAGCTGCTCATCTTCCCGATGATGGGGCTGGCGCCGGTGTTCAGCAGCGAGGCTATCTTGTAGTAATAGCAGACGCCGAGGGTGACGGACGTGTCGGCCCATCCCGTGGGCGCCACGCTGAGCCCCTCGGGGGTGATCAGGTCGTAGGGGCCGCCGGGGCTTGTGGCGCGATAGACCAGCACCGAGGAGACCAGCGAGCCGAGGTCGTCCAGAGGCGTCCATGTCAGCACGGCATATTGGTCGGTGAAGTCCAAGGCGGCCGCGCTCAGCCCCTTGGGCGGGGGCGGTGCGGCGAGCTCCTGTATGAACTCGACTTCCGCGACGTTGCCCCAGCCGCCGTTGGGCGAGCAGTAACGCGCGTAACGGGCGGCCACAGGCTGGGGAAACACGGCTTCCGTTACGACGTTGCTCGGCGGGGCGCTGGCGATCGTGTGGACGGTTGTCGCGTTCACGAAGTCCCTGTTGTCGGCGAGCTCGAACCAGCCGCCGGTCATGCGGTTGGCGGTGTTCCCGTAGTCGCCGTGGCGCGGCGTGAAGCGCAGGCCGGCCAGCATCTTCTCGCTCCCGAAGTCCAGCCCGGTCCATGTGCCGATGCCGTTGGAGGCATTCGGCGCGTTAAAGAACGTCATCACATTCCCGTCGAAGGCCTTGTCGCCCGTCATCCCATCGTTGTTGTAGCTGCCTTGTGTGCCGAACCATTGCCCGCCCGCGCCGTTGCGGGCCAGCCCTGTGGCGGTAACCCAGGCGGAGGTTTTCTCTGGGTTGTTGAACGCGCGGATGCGGTACTCGGTGTCCTGGTACAGCAAAAGCGAGGTGTCGAGAATGTGCTGTTCCCCTGATGCGGCCAGGATGTATGCGAGATGGGCGAATGCGTTTTCGTGGGCGATTTTCCGCTGGACCTCATACAGGATTGCCGTGGCCGGGGCGCTTTCCCAGCACAGGTTCATGCGCCAGTTGATGCACCCCTCGAAGGTCAGCACGGGCGCGGGCGGCGCGGGGGCGTTGCTGTCGAGCGGGTCTGCGCCGTAGAACTCCATGCGCGTGAAGTTGCCGCCGTAGGAGTTGGGCAGCGGGCAGTAGAAGCGCACGAACGTGAAGGTGTTCGTAACGGCATCGAGGGTCGGGAACACGGCCTCAAGCCAGGTGTTGGTGGCGTCCCAGTTGGCGGGCGGCTGCGGTAGCGTCCAGAGGGTTACGGCGTCGGAGAAGTCGGCGGTGTTCGCGCCTTGGATCTGGACCCCCGTTACACGGTTTGGCTGCTCCCGGCGGCCGGTGTAGCGGACGCGTGTGATGAGTTTCGGCGACTGCAGCTCGAAGCCTGCCCACGCGCCCTGCGCCAGGGCCGCGTTGTAGAACGTGCTGGCCGTCGAGACGTCGAATGCCGCTGCCGCGGTGTTCTCGGTGCTGCCTTCCCACGCGCCGCCGCCGTCGTGCAGGACGACCCGCTCGCTGGACTGCCCGTCCGTTACCGCATGGTCGTTCAGGCATTGGGTTGTCCACTGCGCGGAGGCCGTCATCGCCGCAAGGCTGATGGCTGCTGCCCGTACTGTCGTGCATCTGGTGTTTTTGTGCATGGCGTTTCCCTTATTTTAAGATGATGAGTGAGCCGGTGTTGAGGCGGGTGAAGCGGATGTCTGAGAAGGTGGCGGTCTGGAACATTTTCTGACTGCCTTGGGTCGGGGCGCACACGGCGAGGCCGGCGTAGAGGTCTCGCTTGAAAATGCCTTCGGTGTCTTCGAACGTGTGGATCGTTACCCACGGCGAGCCGGGGTCTGTTTCGCGGTAGTCGAAGGTGAATGTGCTTTTCACGCGCTTGACCCGCAGGTGGCACGGGTTGAGGAACGGCCCTGTCCATTGGGCGAGCGCGTCGGTGATGTTCGTGTTTGGTTCGAGGCGCTGCTTGACGTTGAACCTCCCGTTCTCGTTCGTGGTGATGGTGGAGATGGCGAGGAAGGGGTTGCCCCGGGGCAGGTCGTTGCGCACCATCAGCAGGGCCTTGCCGTCGTTGCGGAGCAGGTCGCGGTCTTGGTCAACCTGGGCCTCGAAGCTGAAGTCGCCGCGGACGGTTTGCCAGACGTAGTGGAAGCGTTCGTTCCCGCCGCCGATCTCGCTGTCTGCGTGGTGGAGGGTAACGGAGCCGTCGGGGTTGAGGGTGTGGAAGCCGAGGCGGCCGGCGCCGAAGGTGCGGCCGGTCCAGGCGCCGGTCTGGATGAAGACGTCCTCGTTTGCGGGCAGGGGGTGCGGCACAAGCTGCGCGGTGGGGATGACGCACCTGTCCACGGCGCCGCCCCACTCGAGTATCATGGCCCTGCCGCCGCCCTCTTGGAAGTAGTCCATGCGGAACAGGTGCTCGCCGGCGGTGAGATGGACGGTGGCTTGGTCGGTGGCGGCCCCGCGCGTGAACCAGTGGTTGATGATGTACTCGCCGTCAATCTGGAGCACCACGCCGTCGTCGGAGGTGAGGTAGAAGGTGTAGTCGCCCGTGAAGGGCACGATGAGTTTCCCGGTCCAGACGATGCGGACGTCGTTCACCGATGCGGGGATCTCCGACCGGATGATGTTCGGGTTCATCCAGTTGGGTGTGTTCTCGGTGAAGGTCCCGGCGAAGCCTTCGTCGGTGCTGTATCCGAGGAAGTAGTTGGTGAAGTAGGTTGCGGTGAGGCCTGTGCCGTAACCGGCGGTGTAGGTGATGATGGGGTAGTCGTCCGAGAAGGCGAGTTCCTCGGGTTGCCCGTGCACGGCGGCGATGCGGTAGAGCGTCTGCTGGCCGATGGGCGGGGAGGTGTCGGTGAAGGTGTTGCCGGACGTGTCGCCGAGGTCGGTCCAGTTGATGCCGTCGGTGCTGCGCTGGATGCGGTAGGCGTCTTGCGCGGTGCCGGCCTCCCAGTCGAGGCGGATGCCGTCGGTGTGGATGGAGGGCGTTACGAGGGCCGGGGCGACGGGCACCGCGCTGGCTGGGGCGGGGTCCCAGCCGTAGAGCTCGAGCTCGGCGACGTTGCCGTAGAACTGGCCGTTGTCTGCCCGCTGGACGAAGATGTAGCGGAACGGCTTTTGGTTCTGCGTCTGCTGGGTAACGTATTGCCAGTTATCCGGCGCGTTCGCGAACGTTGCCAGCCGCGTGAAGTTGTTCGTGTAGTCGGGGTCGTTGGAGCCGCGCAGTTCCGCGCCGCTGAGGCGGCTCGTGTATTCGTGGCGCCCGACGAAACGCATCAGATAAATGCAGTAGGGCTTGGCGAGGTTCACGCCCACGGCGGCGTTGTAGCCGAAGCTGCCGGGGGAGGGGGAGGTGTCGGGGAAGGACTGGGCGTTGTTGTCGAACATCGCCTGGATTTCATGGCCGCCGCCGATGCCGAGGTGGGGGGTGTATTCCAGCCCGAGCAGGGTCATGCCCTCGCTGTATTTGATTTGCGTGAGGTCGCTCCAGTCGCGTTCGAGGCGCACATAGGGGGTGTGGGCCACGTGGGGGCCCGGCTTGCTTTCGAGGGACCCTGAGCCAACGTTCCACAGCGAGGTGAGCCTGTAATAGTAGCAGATGCCGGGGATGCGCGCTGTCGTGTCGGTCCATTCCTGTTCGGCGTAGAGGCCCTCGGGGGTCATCAGGTCGTAGGGGCCGCCGGGGCTGGTGGCGCGATAGACCAGCACCGAGGAGATGAGCGAGCCGGCGTCGTGCAGCCGCCACGAGAGCACGGCGTAGGTGTTGGTGAGGTCCGAGGTGGTTACGGCAAGGCTGGTGGGCGGAAGGGGGGGCTGGGCGCTCAGCACGAACTCGACTTCCGCGACGTTGCCGTAACTGCCGTCCGGCGAGCAGAAGCGCGCGTAGCGGGTCGTTACGGGCGGGCTGATGGGCTGCTCCGTGATGGCGTAGAAGGATGGGGTGGGGCCTGCGGGCAGGGTGTAGAGGGTGCTCGCGTTGATGAAGTCGGGGTTGTCTGCCACCTCGAACCATGCGCCGTTGATGCGGGGGCCGTTCGTGTCGCGGCGCGGCACGAAACGGATCATGGTGATCTCCCGCGCGTCGCCGAAGTCCAGCCCTGACCATGCGCCGTTCGCCTGGCCGTTGGGCGAGTTGTAGAACGTCTGGACGTTGCCGTCGAAGATCTTGTCCCCTGTCATTGTCGGGTCCCAGCTTCCGGTGGGGCCGATCCACTGGCCCCTGCCGCTGTTGAGGGGGGACGCGGCGGAATAGGTCCAGGGCGAGTGCCCGATGCAGTTGACGGCGCGGATGCGGTAGGTGGTGTCGCGGTACAGCATGAGCGATTCGTCGAAGAAGTGCTGCTCCCCTGTGGCGGCAAAGACGTAGGCGAGCGGGGAGAAACGGCGCTCGTGCTCGATTTTCCGTTGGATCTCATACAGGATGGCGTTGAGCGGGGCGCCTGTCCAGAACAGGTTCATGCGCTGGTTGATGCAGGCCTCGAATGTCAGCGTGGGCGCGTTCGGCGCGGGGGCCTCCTCGGACATGGGGTCTGCGCCGTAGAACTGCACCATGCACAGGTTCCCGCCGGCCATCCCGGGCTGCGCGATGAAGCGCACATACTTGAACGGCGTGAGGACCGCGCGGGAGGGGAAGGACTCGTCGCGCCACCAGGTGGGGTTCCAGCCGGCCGGGGGCATGATGGTCCAGAGCGTAACCGCGTCCGAGAAGTCGGGCAGGTTCGCGCCTTGGATGCGGATGCCCATCATGCGGGCCACCTGGCCGTTGCGCCCGACGTAGCGGACGCGGGTGATGAGCTTCGGCGATTGCAGCTCGAAGCCTGCCCATCCGCCCTGCCCCCCTCCGATGGAGGAGTCGTAGAACGTGCCGGTGTTCCCGTCGAACGACTTGTCGGGGGCGTAGGCCGGGTTGCCCTCGTAATAGCCGCCCTCGTCCCACAGGATGACCATCTCGCCGAGCTCGTTCGTTACGGCATGGTCGTTCAGGAGCTGGCTGGTCCATTGCGCGGAGGCCGTCATCGCCGCGAGGCTGATGGCTGCGGCCCGTACTGTCGTGCGTCTGGTATTTTTGTGCATGGCGTTTTCCTTACTTTAAGATGATGAGCGAGCCGGTGCCGAGGCGGGTGAAGCGGATGTTTGAGAAGGTGGCGGTCTGGAACATGTTCTGGCTGCCTTGGGTCGGGGCGCACACGGCGAGGCCGGCGTAGAGGTCTTTGCCGAAGGTGTTGTCGGTGTCCTCGAACGTGTGGATCGTTACCCAGGGCGAGCCGGGGGCTGTTTCGCGGTAGGCGAAGGAGAAGGTGCCCTTCAGGCGCTTGACCCGTAGGTGGAAGGAGGGGAGGTCGGGGCCTGTCCAGAAGTTGAATGCGTCGGAGACGTTCGTGGCGGGGGGGATGCGGTGCTTGACGTTGAACTTCCCGGGCGGTGTGCCGGAGGGGGCCGAGATGGCGCAGAGGGCGAGGAAGGGGGAGCCCGCAGGGAGCGCGTTGCGCACCATCAGCATGGCCTTGCCGTCGGACCGCAGCGGGTCAATGTCCATGTCCACCTGGGCCTCGAAGGTGAAGTCGCCGTGGAGGGTCTGCCAGACGTAGTGGTGGTTTTCGCTGCCGCCGGAGAGGTCGCCGCCGGAGCTGCCGATGGTGATGGAGCCGTCGGGGTTGAGGGTGTGGTGGCCGAGGATCTGGGCGTTGAAGGTGCGCCCCTGCCACTCGCCGGTCGTCCTGAACACGCCATCCTCGGGAGGCGGGGGGAGGGGCTCAAACTGCACGGTGGGGATGACGGTGCGCTCCACGGCCCCGCCCCATTCGAGCTTCATGGCCCTGCCGCCGCCCCCGTTGAAATAGTCCATGCGGAGGGTGTGTTTGCCGGCCTTGAGCGGGAGGGTTACTTGGTCGGTCGTCGAGCCGCGCCCTCGCCAGGCGTTAATCACGAACACGTCGTCAATCCGGAGCGCGGCGCCGTCGTCGCTGGTGAGGTAGAGTGTCCAGTCGCCATCGAAGGGGATGGTGAGGTTGGCGTGCCACACGATGCGGATGTTCTCCGCCGAGTTGGGGATGTCCGGGCGTATCGGCACGGCGGCCCCGGCATACCAGTCGGGCGTGGGTTCGAGGAATGACCCCGCAAAGGCCTCGCTGGTGTTGTACCCGAGGAAGAAGTCGGTGTAGTAGTTTGCGGTCAGGCCGGTGCCGGTTCCCGGCGCGTAGGCGATGACGGGGTAGGTGTCCGAGAAGGCGAGTTCTTCGGGGGTCCCGCGCACGGCGGCGATGCGGTAGAGCGCGCGCTGGGCGATGAGGGGGGCGGTGTCGGTGAAGGGGGCGCCGGGCGTGTCGCCGAGGTCGGTCCAGTTGATGCCGTCGGTGCTGCGCTGGATGCGGTAGGCGTCTTGCGCGGTGTCGGTCTCCCAGTCGAGGCCCACCCCGGCGGGCAGGATGGAGAGGGTCACGGTGGCGGGTGCTTTCAGCACGTTGGCGCAGGCGTCGGGGTCCCAGCCGTAGAGCTCGAGCTCGCTGATGTTGCCGTAGAACTCGCTGCTGTCCGGCCGCTGGATGTAGATGTAGCGGAACGGCTCTTGGTTCAGCGTCTGCTGGGTAACGAGCCGGCCCGATGCGGTATTCGCGAAGGTGGCCAGCACGGTGTAGGTGCCGGTGTAGTTGGGGTCGTTGGAGCCGCGCAGCTCTGCGCCTTCGAGGCGGGTGTTGCCTCCCCGCGCCGCGTGGCGCATGAACTGGATGCAGTGGGGCTTGCCGAGGTCCACGCCGACGGCGGGGTTGAAGTTGTCCACGTCAACGTAGGAGTTGAGGTTGCCGTCGAACATGGCCTGTACGTCGTTGGCGGGATCATGGAGCCAAGGGTTCCCGGCGCCGATCAGGGCCATGCCGGGCTTGATCTGCGTGAAGGTGGCCGGGTCGCGCTCGACCCACATGAACGGGCGATAGGCCGTATAGGCGGAGGGGCCGCTTTCGAGGGGGTCGGGGCTGGCGTTCAGCAGCGAGGTGATGTTGTAGTAGTAGGTGATGCCGGGGATGAGCGATGTGTCCGTCCATGTCATGGCGGCGCCGATGCCGTCCGGGGTGAGCAGGGCGTAGGGGCCGCCGGGGCTGGTGGCGCGATAGACGAGCGTGGAGGAGATGATCGCGCCGACGTCGCGGACGTTCCACGCCAGCACGGCGTGTTGGTTCGTGAAGTCCGAGCTGGTGATGGTCAGGCTGGCGGGCGGGAGCGGGGCAGGGGGCATCACGAACTCGACCTCTGCGACGTTGCCCCACCCGGCGTCTGCCGTCGTGCCGTTCCGTGAGCAGTAGCGTGCGTAGCGGGCCATGACGGGTGCGATGTTGACCTCCGTTACCATGTTGATGGGCGGGGTCGCGTTGTTGGGGACGGCATAGACGGTTGTCGGGTTGATGAAGTCGGGGTTGTCGGCAACCTCGAACCAGCCGTCAGGCATGCGGTTGGGAAAGTCGCGGCGCGGCACGAAGCGGATCGCGATGAGGGGCTTCTCGCTCCCGAAGTCCAGCCCGGTCCAGCAGTCGTTGCCGTCGGAACTGTTTGGCGCGTCGAAGAACGTCAGCACATTGCCGTCGAAGACCTTGTCGCCCGTCATGCCGTTGCCGTAGGTGCCCGGCATCCCGATCCACTGCCCGGTCGCGGCGTTGCGGGTCTCGCCCATGACGGTGGTCCATGCCGACTCCCCTGAGCTGCTGAGCCCGCGGATGCGGTATTCGGTGTCTTGGTACAGCTTGAGCGTCCCGTCCATGTGGTGCTGCATCCCGTTCTGGGCATACACGAACGTGAGCGGCGAGAAGTCATCCTCGTTTGCGATTTTCCGCTGGATCTCGAACAGGGTGGCGTTTGGGTCGGTGTTTGGGCTGGCGTTCCAGAGCAGGTTCATGCGCCAGTTGATGGAGCCGGCGAACGCCAGCGTGGGTGCGGTCGGTGCGGGGGCCTCCGGGGGCAGCGGGTCTGCGCCGTAGAATTCCATGCGCGAGAAGTTGCCGCCGTAGGAGCCGGGCAGTGGGCAGTAGAAGCGCACGAACGTGAACGACTGGAAGGCGTTGGTCGTGAGGAACGTCTCGGTGAGCCAGTCGTTGGGCGGGTTCCAGTTGGCGGGGGGCGCGGGCAGCGTCCAGAGCGTTACCGCGTCCGAGAAGTCGGGCAGGTTCGCGCCTTGGATGAGCGTGCCGGTCGTGCGGTGGCCCCAGCTCCCGCGGCCGGTGTAGCGGACGCGGGTGATGAGTTTCGGCGACTGCAGCTCGAAGCCGACCCATCCGCCCCACCCATCGTTGATGAGCGCGTCGAAGAATCTGCTGTTGTCCGTCAGGTTGAAGACCTGCCAGGGGGCGCAGTCGGTATTGTTCTCCTGATTGTAATACCCGCCCTCGTCCCACAGGACGACCATCTCGCCGAGTTCATTCGTTACCGCATAGTCGTTCAGCAGTTGGCTTGTCCATTGCGCCGAAACCGTCATCGCCGCAAGCCCGGTGGTTGCGGCCAGTATCAGTTTAGAATATGCATTCATCACACGTTCTCCTATCCCAAAATAATCATGCGATAACATAACAAACGAGGTGATGGCACGCAAGGGATTTTTTAGGGATTAGGGATGAGGAATGCGAGCGGGGTTGTCCGTCATTCAGTCGTATCAGCCGTTCATCCGGATCCTCGAAAAACGAGAAACTAGGCACTAGCAACAAGGAACTCAATCTGCTATTCTCATCCCATGTTTTGCACGGGAATAGGGTTTGACTCGCATCGGTTGGTGGAGGGGCGGAGGCTCGTCCTCGGCGGCGTGGAGATTCCGCACGGGCGCGGTCTGCTCGGCCATTCGGATGCGGATGCGCTGGCGCACGCGTTGTGCGATGCGTTGCTGGGCGCGGCGGCGGATGGCGACATCGGCCGGCATTTCCCCGACAGCGATCCGCAATGGAAAGACGCCGACAGCTTGGTGCTGCTCGCCGCAGTGGCCGCGCGTCTCCGCGACGCGGGCTGGCGTATCGTCAACACCGACGCGACGGTCATGGCGGAGGCCCCGAAACTCGCGCCGCACATCATGGCCATGCGAACGCGCCTCGCAGAGGCGATGGGGCTGGACGCGGCGCAGGTGTCCGTCAAGGCAAAGACGAACGAGGGCATGGATGCCGTCGGCCGCGGCGAGGGCATCAGTGTCATGGCAATCGCAACCATCGAGGGCAACCAATGAACATCATCGAACCGCATATCCATATGTTTTCACGCACGACTGACGAATACCAGGCCATGCACAAGGCCGGGATACGCGTGTGTGTCGAGCCGGCGTTTTGGCTGGGGTCGAACCGCCGTTACGCAGGTTCGTTCTTCGATTACTTCCGCTTGATTCTGGAGTTCGAGACCGTCCGCGCCGCGCGGTTCGGCATTGACCATTTCAGCGCAATCGCCATGAACCCGAAAGAGGCGGACGACCGCGTGCTGGCGGATGAGGTGATTGACGGCCTCGCCCCGTACCTCGACCATCCGCGCTGCGTGGCCATGGGCGAGATCGGCCTGAATCTCGGCACGCCGAATGAGGAGCACGCGCTGGTGCGCCAGCTTCAAATCGCGGAGGAACGCAAGATGCCCGTCGTCCTGCACCTGCCGCACACGGACAAGCTGCGCGGCGCGTTGCGCATCATTGACATCATCAAGGCCGGCGGCTTCACGCCCGAGCGCATTGACCTCGACCACAACACCGAGGAGACCATCAAGCACGCGCTCGATTCGGGGTGCTACGCCGGCATGACCGTCTATCCGTATTCCAAGCTCGACCCCTCGCGCGTCTCTGCGATGGTCAGGCAGTACGGGCATGAGCGTGTGATTGTGAACGGCTCCGCCGACTGGGGCGTGTCCGACCCGCTCTCCCTCATCAAGGTCGTCGGCTTCATGCGTGCGGACGGCCACAGCGAGGCCGTCATCCAAGACCTCGTGTTCAACACGGCCATGCGCTTCTACAGCGCGTCGCCCAACTGGAAGCCCGACTTCAACATCCAGCCCGTTGACCCCGCGACGTATCAGCGGCAGCCGTAAGGGGTGTTCGGGAATCTGATATGCACATTCTGGTTACAGCCGGGCCGACGCGCGAGCATCTGGACCCCATCCGCTTCCTGAGCAACCGCTCGACAGGCAAGATGGGTTTCGCTGTGGCACAGGCCGCGGTTGAGCGGGGCCACCGGGTTACGCTTGTCGCCGGGCCTGTCAGCCTGCCCACGCCGCAGGGCGTCGAGCGCGTGGATGTCGTCAGCGCCCGCGAGATGTTGGCGGCTGTCGAGCACGCCCTGCCGAACAGCGACGCGCTGGTGATGACCGCCGCCGTCGCGGACTGGCGGCCGGAACAGGCCGCCGCCACCAAACTGAAAAAGCGCGAGACACCGCCCTTGCTCCGTCTCCTGCCGAACCCTGACATCCTGGAAACCCTTGCGCCGCTCAAAGGCAAGCGCGTGTTCGTCGGGTTCGCCGCGGAGACCGGCGACCCGACACAAGAGGCGCAACGCAAGCTGGCCGCAAAGGGGCTCGACCTCATCGTCGCAAACGACGTAACCGCGCCCGGCGCCGGCTTTGCGGTGGACACCAATCAGGTTACATTCATCTCCGCCGCCGCCCCCCCCCAGCCGTTCCCCCTGCAATCCAAACGGGACGTCGGCCGCGCAATTGTGCAGTGGCTCGAAGCGGCACGCCGAGCTTAGCGCCGGCGACGTGTTGTGATGAAGAACACGGTGCGGGGGATAAGCGGGGCCTAGCGTTTGGAGCCGCAGGAGCGGCGCACGACGAGCGGGGCGTCGAGCAAGATCTCTCGCACGGGCGTTTCAGGATATTGGATGCGTTGCAGGAGCGTCTGCACGGCGATTGCGCCGATGTCTGTGCAGGGCTGGTGAATGGTCGTCAGGGGGGGCGTGAGGAGTTTGGCGTATTGGACATCGTCGAAGCTCGCGAGCTTGAGGTCCCTCGGGATGCGGATGCCCAGTTCCGACACCGAGCGGATGAGCTGGGCGGCGGTCGCGTCGTTCGCGCAGATGACGGCGTCGGGCTTCTTCTTGAGCATGGTGCGGATGAAGGGGATGTCGCCGGGGTCGCCGATGACGACGTTGCGGCCGTTCCACGGGATGCCTGCGGAGAGGATGGCGTCTGTCGCGCCGGCGATGCGGTATTGCACGGTCGAGGCGGAGCCGCGGCGGGCGACGAACAGGATGCGCTTGGCGCCCCTGCGGATGAGGTGGGCGGCCACGCGGTAGCCCGCGCTCATGTTGTCAATCCCGACGAGGTCGTAGGTGCTGCGCTCGGGGAAGTTGACGATGTCGCGGTCGAGCAGCACGACGGGGATGTTGCTTGCAGCGAACAGGCGCAGCAGTTCCTGGTTGACGCTCTCGTGTCCGGGGACCAGCTCCAGGGGTTCGAGGAAAATGCCGGCCATGTTCTGCTGGATGTATTGCCGCGCGAGGTTGAGCGAGTCCTTGGCGCGTGTAACGGGGTCCTCGGAGGTCGTGTTCCCCAGCACGAGCGCGAAGCCGGCCTGCTGGCTGTGCCGCGCGATGGCGTTGCAGATGGGCGTGAAAATCTCTGTCGTGCCGAGGCTCGGGACAATCACGCCGAGGTAGCGCGTGGAGGCGTTGGCGAACGGGTGCAGGAAGGTGCCTGACCCCGGGCGGCGGTCGAGGAAGCCGGCGCTTTTCAGGTCGCGCAGGGCGCGTGAGATGGTCGGGCGGGAGAAGCCGAAGCGCCTCACCAGTTGCTGCTCGCTCGGGAAGCGTTTGTTGATGGTGTATTTCTCTGCGACGATTTCGTCGCGCAGGGTCTCGAAGACAATCCGATGTTTAGGCTGTGAGGTGTCTGTCATGGCGCATGGGGAATAGCGTATCAGGTTTGCCGTGCGAAGGGAAGCGGGAAGTGCGGTCAACCTGCTAATACAACTTTCTTACAATCGGTCGTTTTTGGTGTGGCAATCCGTCAGGCGAAACGCCATCCTATTCATGTGATAGGGGTTTTTCCCACCACGATAAAGGAGTGAAGGCTATGAGACCATTAATCGCAAGCGTAATGATGTTGCCGATGGTGATGGCGCAAGCGGCGGTGTTGGACGCGCCGACCGAAATTCAGGGGTGTGTGCTGTGGCTGGATGCCGCGGATGCGAATAGTCTAGGCCTTGACGGGGGCGGTGTGGCGCAGTGGATGGATAAGTCTGGAGGGGGGAATCATGTGGCGCAAGGGGATGCCAGCCACCGCCCTGTCTTATCTAGCGGCTTGCTCAATGGGCGGACGACGCTCCGTTTCAACGGGAACGAGTGGCTGGGCGGGCCTGCGGTGCTGGCGCAAGGGGCTCAGCAGTTCGGGTATTACATCGTCTGGCAGAAGGCGGAGGACACGAGTGTAGGGGTCATTTTCGAGCAGTCGGGGGAAGGCGTAGGGGGTGTGAATCCTCATGGGACACGCGCGTCATTCCTGTCCGTCGGACATTGGTTCGGGTTCTGCGGGGAGTTTAATGATGCGTGGGATAACTTCGCGATGCTCACGCCCAACGATTGGAAAGTGTCAGGGCTTGAATACAACGGGAATGTTTGGAACACGATTTGCCTCGACGATGCAAGCGGAACGAAAGTCGCGGATGCAAACAGGGTTGTTCCCGGTGTGCAGCAGGTCGGGGCGGCGGGTATCCGTGTGGGCAATCAACTTTCAAACAACGCTGCGGGCCACAACGGCGACATTGCGGAGATTATCGTTTTTGACCGTGTGCTGAGCGACATGGAGCGTGAGCGCATCCTGTATTACCTGCAAGAGAAATGGCAGGTCGGGAGCCGGTATGTGGATGGGATGTGGGTCAGCTTTGAGCATGGGTGGTATCCCGAAGGGTGGGTTGCGCAAGGGAGCGCTTTTGAGTATAACCCGACCGCCTCGACGCGTACGCCCTTTAACAAGCAGGGGGACTGGTTTGTCAACACGTTCGACGGTCCGGGCAATACGGACGGGGCAACGGGTACGCTCACGGGGGCGCCGTTCGTCCTCGCCAACAACACGCTCCGGCTGCTGGTCGGCGGCGGGTATCAGGAGAACCCGGGGAACGGGTTCTGCCAGGTCCGCTTGGAGCGGCAGACCGCTTTGGGCGGCTGGGAGATTGTCCGCAAGGCCACGGGCGCGTTTGACGATTTCATGCGCGAGACGCGTTGGAACGTGGACAATCTCCGTGGGCAGACTGTGCGGCTGACGGCGGAGGACTCGGTGCCGGGCGGATGGGGGTACATCAGTTTCGATGCGCTCCGGCTCATTGATGAACCCATCGTGGCCGACTTCTACACGGACTTTAGCGGCGGCACGTTGCCGGCGGAGCTGGTGGTGCAACGCCCGGCTCACTCGCCCACGGTGGAGCTGACGCAAAACCAGACGCTCCGCCTCGCGCTGCCGAATTACAGCCAAGGCGAGTTTGATTTGTGGGTAACGATGGATGCCGCGCCGAAGGTGTTGTTGCAGACGATGCAGGCGGACCGCTTCACGTTGCAGACGCATCAGGTCGCGCAGTCCTCCACAGATATTTGGCGGCACACCGGGCTGATACTGAACTATGAGGCGGTCGGCACGAACGAGTATCTGTACTGGCTGTTCGGCGTGTTCGGGGATGGGGAAATCCGCATGGAGAAGACGGCACACAGCGGTCATAGTGTCGGCTGGCGTCCCTCGCAAACCACGGATGTCTATCTGCGTGTGGACGGCTATCAGAATCAGGTAACGTTCTCGTGCAGTGAGGACGGTGTGGCGTGGGTAACGGTCGGCTCGGGTACAGTCCCGGATGGAACCCCGATGTTGAACGCTGGGCTTTTCCTGAAAAGTTGGAGCGGGGGGTCAACGCTCTGCGAGGCGGAGTTTGATGAGTTGTCCTACACGTCCTCGCAGGTAACGCCCAACGGCCCGCTCGATATTCCGGGGTGCGTCCTGTGGCTGGATGCGGCGGACAGCGGCACGCTCGCCGTTGACGGGGGCGGTGGCGTCAGTTTGTGGAAAGACAAATCCGGCTGGGACAATGATGTGCAGCAAACGGACGTGGGCTATCAGCCGCTGTTGTCGCCCGCGTCGCTGAACGGGTTGCCGACGGTGCAGTTCAACGGCCATGCCTACCTCGCAGGCCCGCAAGCGCTCACGCTGGGCTCGCCGCAGTTTTCGTATTATGTGATTTGGCGGCGGAACAATATTTTCACGGGCAATGCGAACGTTATTTTCGAGCAGGCTGGCGGCGGGCATGGCAGTCGGGCCTCGCTGATTACCCTGGACAATTACGGCGTGGGCTTCTGCGGAGAAGAAAACGATGCGTTCGGGTTGGCGTCGTATGCGCTGGGGGCGTGGAAACTTTCCGCACTCGAATTTAACGGGCGGCCGTTGGGTAACATTTATCTCGATGATGATTCGGGCGTGAAGGTTGCGAGCATTGATGCGGAGCGCCAGCGCGTCGGAATCGAGGGTGTCCGCGTGGGGTGCAAACTGATGGGGACGGGTGAGTTTCTGGATGGGGACGTTGCGGAAATCCTCGTGTTCAAGCGTGTGCTGACGGCGGCGGAGCGTTACAACGTGCTTCAGTATCTACAGGCGAAGTGGGGTGTCGGCGACAACTATGCCGCAGAGCCGGAGGACATCGGGAGGGCATCCCTGACGGCCGGCAACAAGCCGATGGACTTGCATGGCGCGACAGAAATTTACGAGACGTTGAAGCTGACGGACACGGCACACGTTACCAACGGGACGCTCGTCATCACGAAGACGATCGCCCCCAGCGGCGTGTCGAGCGTTGATACGCTGACGCTGGGCGACGCGGTGACGCTCGAAATGCGCGGCCGCCCGACCGTCCATGTGCTGAACGACCTCACGCTGGGCGAGGACGGAGTCATCCAGCTTCTGCTTCCCGAGGGCGCGACCGTCCCCCGGACGACCCTGTTCACGTTCGGGCAGTTGCTCGACCCGCAAAACCTTGCGACATGGACGGTCTCCGGCGTGCCGCCCCGCGCTCAAACGGAGTTGACGCAAGAGGGTAACCGTATCGTGCTTCGTGTGTTCTACCCCGGGACGATTATCCTGGTGAAATAAAACGAGAGAAAAGTATGGCGAGAGAAATGGTTTGCATTGCGGTGGCGGCGTGTGCGGTCTGCGGCGTGTTGGCGCAGCAACCTACGGACTTGCGTGTGGCGCAGCAGCTTGCCGAGCCTGTCGTGGGCGGTGACGGGGATGTCATCGTCGCGACGTTCGAGGGCGAGGACTACGGCGCATGGACGGTCGAGGGGGAGGCGTTCGGGAACGGCCCTGCCAAGGGGACGTTGCCGGGGCAGATGCACGTGAGCGGGTACATCGGCAAGGGGCTGGTCAACTCGTTCTACGGCGGCGACGACACCAAAGGGAAACTGACATCTCCCGTGTTCAAAATCGAGCGCAACTATCTTGCGTTCCTGATTGGCGGCGGCGGCCATCCGGGGCTGGAGATGAACCTCCTTGTCGGCGGCAAGGCCGTGCGGACAGCGACAGGCCCGAACGTCGGGTCTGGCACGGAGGCGCTTGAGCCGATGATGTGGGACGTGCAAGAATTTGTCGGGCAGGAAGCCCGCATTCAGATTGTTGACGATAGAACGGGCGACTGGGGGCACATCAATGTTGACCATATCATTGCGACGGACACGAAGCCGCGTATGCTGATGGACAACGTTACCGTCACGCTGGTTCCTGTGAAGCGTTGGATGCTGATTCCCGTCAAGAATGGTACGAAGGCACGCAAGATGGAGGTGCGTCTTGGCAAGGATGTGCTGCACGCTTTCAACGTTGAGTTTGCAGTGGGCGCCGCCGACGGGTGGGCACCGCTGGATGTGGGCGCGTGGCAAGGGCAGGAGCTGACAATCTGGATTGACCGTCTCGCGGGTGATGCCGCGACACTCCGGCGTATCTGTTTCGCGGATGCCCCCGCTGACCTGGCGACCGTCTATAACGGCCCGCTCCGCGCGCAACTGCATTACTCGCCGCGTTTTGGCTGGAGCAACGACCCCAACGGCCTCTGCTTCTACAACGGCGAGTATCACCTGTTCTATCAGCACAACCCTTACGGCATGGGCATGGACAACATACATTGGGGCCATGCGGTGAGCAAGGACCTGATTCACTGGCAGGAACTCGGCGAGGCGCTTTACCCTGATGCGTTCGGCATGGCGTTCAGCGGGAGCGCGGTGGTGGACTGGAAAAACACGAGCGGGTTCGGCGTGGACGGCAAGCCGCCGCTGGTGATCATCTACACGGCGGCCGGGGGCGGGATGACGCAGTGCCTCGCCCATTCGATGGACGGTCGGACGTTCACCATGTACGATGCGAACCCCGTGGTCAAGATGATTACCCGTGACAACCGCGACCCCAAACCGTTCTGGCACGAGCCGACACAGCAATGGGTGATGGCGTTGTATGTCGAGCGCGACGGGCGGCACACGACCGAATTCCTGACCTCGCCGAACCTGAAAGAATGGACGAGCGTGTCCGCGCTTTTGGGCGACAACAGCGGGCAGGGCAAATACCTCTTTGAAT